>ERZ791912.203-NODE-203-length-41518-cov-96.150882_pt1 | contig 41518 bp, 38 predicted proteins | sample MGYA00510141_ERZ791912 | MGnify/ENA primary metagenome ERZ791912 (study PRJEB30046, sample SAMN00792082) | human gut metagenome | study: EMG produced TPA metagenomics assembly of the A metagenome-wide association study of gut microbiota in type 2... | reverse complement strand
CAACTCGTCTTATAAATAAGATAAAAAGTGGTCAACCAAAATCGTTAAACCACAGTCGGTTAAGTGTACCCGCGTTCTCGGGCGTCGGTGCTCACGTCCGTGGGCATGAATCCTCATGTACACGGGCTGATTATGTCTTTCTTCAGAAAGTATCATGTTTTTCTTCAGGAATCACCATGTTTTTTTCTTTTGGTTAAAGATATATAAAAATACAGCAAATATGTGGCGTTTCGAATAAAAAGTGATAATTTTGCAATCCGAAACACGGAAAGGTGCTCGAGTGGCTGAAGAGGCACGCCTGGAAAGCGTGTATTCCCCTAAAGGGAATCGGGGGTTCGAATCCCCCTCTTTCCGCTTTTTTATATATATAATAAGGTATATATGATTATGAAGAAAAATACAGCTATTGCGCGTTTCGCAATATTCATTTTCACAGTAATATGTTCTTTGCCTGTCATGGCACAAGACGAGAATATCGGATTTCATCAAGCTCTTAAGACGAAGTTCATAGAGGGTAATGCCGGCTTTATGTCGCTCGTTGCCATCGCTCTCATTGTGGGTCTGGCTTTCTGTATTGAGCGCATCATCTATCTCAGCCTTTCTGAAATCAATGCCAAGAAGCTGATGCAGGATATCGACCAGAAGGTAGAGGCTGGGGATGTGGAAGGTGCCAAGGAACTTTGCCGCAATACCCGTGGACCTGTAGCTTCTATCTGCTATCAGGGATTGATGCATATGGATGAGCATCTCGATGATATCGAGCGCTCGGTAAGTGGATATGGTACCGTGCAGGCTGCCAACCTGGAAAAAGGATGCTCCTGGATCAAGCTCTTCATCGCCATGGCTCCTTCCCTCGGATTCCTGGGTACGGTGATTGGTATGGTGATGGCTTTCGACCAGATTCAGCAGGCGGGAGATATCAGTCCTACCATCGTGGCTTCGGGTATGAAGGTGGCGCTGATTACTACCATCTTCGGTATCATCGTGGCGCTGATTCTGCAGGTGTTCTATAACTACATCCTCTCGAAAGTGGAGCATCTTACCAGCCAGATGGAGGAATCGGCTGTAACGTTAATGGATATTATTGCCAAGAGCAAATAATGATTGCCTAGGGCAAATAAACGAGCAAATAATCGAAGAGAGAAATGGGTAAATTTCAATTTTCAAAGTCGAAATTAAATGCGAAGCATAAGTCTGCCGAGCAGATATCACAGCAGGTGTTCTTCATTCTGATAGGCCTGGCGGTGGTAGTGTTCGCTCTGTTCTTTCTGGTGGGCTACGACATGCCTTTCCTGGAGAATCCCGACTTCAATGCGCCGCTCTTTACGGATGTGCTCATCATCCTGATGTGGCTCTTCCTGATAGGAGGCGTGGGCCTGGCAGTATGTTCGATGATCAGGGATTATCGGGGTGCCAAGTCGGAGACGGTGGTGAATGGAGTGCCTGTGCGCCGCATCTTCCGCATCACCTGGTTGGGCACACTCGCCATCCTGGTGCTGTCCTTCCTCTTGGGCAGTTCTGATTCGATGCTGATCAATGGTGAGAACTATGCCGACTGGATATGGCTGAAACTTTCAGATATGTTTGTCATCACCTCGCTTCTGATGCTGGTGGCAGGCATCGGCGCCGTCTGCTTTGGTGCCACCCGTTATATTCGTAAGAAAAAATAATTCAAGAAAATGCTGATTAGAAGGAAAAGTCACGAAACCCCGGGATTGAATACCACCTCAACAGCCGACATCTCGTTCATGCTGCTGATATTCTTCCTTGTCACCACATCGATGGATGTGGATAAGGGATTGCTGCGCCAGCTTCCTTCGCCTGAACCTCAGAACAAGGAGCGACAGGAATCGGTGGTGGATAAGGAGTATCTGCTGGCTATCCGTCTTACGGCTGGAGATAGCCTGCTGGTTAACGACCGCCCGATGAAGGTGGGACAGCTGAAAGACGAGGTTATCCGACTGGTGCATCGCCTGGGAAAGAAGCATCTGATTTCCGTGGAGAGCGACAGGGAGGCGGATTACAATCTCTATTTCCAGATGCAGAACGAACTGATGGAGGCTTACAGCCAACTGAGAAACGAGACTTCGCAGAAGAAATATCACATGAATTATGCCCAACTGGGCAATGACCAGAAGGAGGAAGTGAGAAAGCTCTGTCCGCAGCGCATCACGGAATCGTATGCCAATGCCACAACCTATTCTGACAAGCGCATTGATGCCAATGCCGAGGAGAAAAAGGGCGATGAGGCGAAGATAGGGGATGCTGAGGCGAAGACAAAACAGAAAGAACAGCAGGAACAGAAAGGAGGCACGAAATGATGAATTTCCGCAAGAAATCGCACGAGGTGCCGGGACTGAACACTTCATCCCTGCCTGATTTGATTTTCTCCGTGCTCTTCTTCTTCATGATTGTTACCCACATGCGACAGGTTACCCTGAAGGTGGAATGCCGCATGCCCGAGGGAAAGCATCTTACCCGACTGACCAAGAAATCGGCGGTGAGCCATATCTATATAGGTAAGCCTACCAAGGACCAGCAGGACAAGATGGGCACGGGAACGCAGATACAGCTGAACGATAAGTTTGCCACGGCTCCCGAGGTGATGGATTACATCAGTGCCGAGAAGAAGCGTATGTCGCCGGAAGACCAGAAACTGATGACCGTTTCCATCAAGGCTGACAGGGAGACGAAGATGGGTGTGATTACCGATGTGAAGCAGGCTTTGCGCGAGGCAAAAGCACTAAAAATTAGTTATTCGGCGGTGGAAAAAGGGCAATAAAGTGGTCAGAAAGGAAAAATAATATTAATTTGTTGTCATTTTCTTTTAAAAAGTTGCATTTTTTAAAAAAAAGTGCTAACTTTGCACTCAAATAATAATATCGAAATGGCAAAACAAGTATTAGATTCATTAGATAGGCAGATCCTGAAGCTGATTTCTCAGGATGCCCGTATTCCATTTTTGGAAGTAGCACGCGCTTGCAATGTGAGCGGTGCAGCTATTCATCAGCGTGTGGCTAAGCTATCAAACCTAGGCATTATCAAGGGTTCACAGTTTATCATCGATCCGGAGAAGATCGGTTATGAGACTTGTGCCTACATGGGTTTGTTTCTGAAGGAACCGGAGAAGTTCGACCAGGTAGTGGAAGAACTGAAGAAGATTCCTGAGGTAGTGGAGTGTCATTATACCACGGGTGGTTTTGATATGTTCATCAAGATTTATGCTATCAACAACCATCATCTGCTGGAGATTATCCATGACAAGTTGCAGCCTCTGGGCTTGTCTCGCAGCGAGACCATCATCTCTTTCAATGCAGCCATCAACCGCCAGTTGTCTATGAAGGACCTCAAGACGATGGCTCCTGAAGAGGAGAGTGAGGAGGAAGAGGGCGAGGCTTCTGCAGAATAAAGAGATTTTCTGCAGAAACGACCTCTGTTGATTCAAGCTTTTGCTTGACAGGATAGAAAATAGAAGTTACTTTTTTAAATAGGTGAGGAATGAGAACGATAATCCGTTTTCGTTCCTCATTTCTTTTTCTATCAGTTCCCATTCTTCGGGATTGATTTCCGGAAAGAAGGCATCGGCTTGCTGCGGGGTAGCATTTATAGCGGCATCATTTACAGTGGCATCATCTACCACGGTGAGATAGAGTTTGCGGGCAGCAGGAAGGCTTTGGCGGTAGATGCTTTCGCCTCCGATAATGAAAATCTCTTGGGGACTTTCTGCAGCCTTTAATGCCGCTTCCAGATTAGGATATACTTCGCAGCCCTCCATCTCTTTCATACTATTGGAAACAACGATGTTCCGGCGATGGGGCAGGGCACCATTGGGGAGCGACTCATAGGTTTTGCGCCCCATGATGATGGAGTGCCCCGTGGTGAGTTCGCGGAAGCGGGTTAAATCGGATTTAATATGATAGAGCAACCGGTTCTGATAGCCGATTGCTCTATTGGTTTGCGATATGCAGGCGATGATGCTGAGCATAAACTATAAACTATTAACTATTAACTATAAACTATTAACTATAAACTATTAATTATAATTTGTTTCTCCGGCACGTGGGTGCTCTTGATTTTCCACTCTTGCGGATAGAGGTTGTTGGCACGGTTGCCGATGTTCTTTTCCCAGCCTAACGGCACTCCCTGATAGGTGACCAATACATATTTCTTAGGAGAATCCACATGCAGGTTGACGGCTTCCTTGCGCAGATAGCGGATGGCATCTTCGTACGAAAGGTCTTCCTGCGGGAAGGCATCTGTGTTGAGCATGGTGGAGAGGGCGAGACACTGGTCGGGGATGAGGCCCTTGCCCTTGTCGGTTCCCAGTTTGATGCCGGCATGAATCACCTTCAGACTGTTCTTTGCCAGTTCGTGGATGTATTGCCATCTTTGCGGAATGGCATAGACGTCGCCATCTTCTGTCTTCTGATAGTCGTATCCCATGCCATATTCGCCTTCCTCCAGCGCATCGCTGGTGCTGCGAATCCAGTTGTCGGGAATCATCGTCAACACATTCTTGTTGCTCTTTCCTGCTTTTCCTGCGTTGTTCTTGTTTCCCATTCCTGCTTTTCCCTTCTGGTCGGCATTCATTCCCTTCTTGGCTTTTCCCTTCTTCTTGTCTTTTTCTGCCTTGGCAGCATAGCTCAGGAGCACGTTTTCCTCTTCTTCGCCTTCCTTGCGGAGTACGGCGAGGAAGAGGCCTTCGCCTCGGGTCTTGCCTGGGAGGAAGCGATAGACGGGGATGCTGGAACCGATGAGATTGCCCGTGATGTTCCAGGAATCATCGATGCCGGTTAAGGCTACAGGTTCAGCACCCAGTTCCTCGCAAATCCATGCGATGTTCTCCTCGTCTTCGTGGGCATTGAAGGTGCAGGTGGAGTAGATGAGGATGCCGCCCGGTTTCAGACTACCCCAGATGTCGCTCACGATTTCGCGCTGCAGATGCCAGCAGTTGTCTACATTCTGCAGGCTCCATTCGGCGATGGCTCCATCGTCCTTGCGGAACATGCCTTCGCCCGAGCAAGGCACATCTGTGAGAATCACGTCGAACTGAAGCTTTGACTTCTTGTAGTCACGTGGATAATTGTTGGTGACAATCATGTCGGGATGACCGAATTTCTGAATGTTCTCGGCAAGAATCTGCGAACGGGTGCGCATCGGTTCGTTGCTGAAGAGCAGACTGCCTTCTGGCAGCGCTGCACGCACGGCAGTGGATTTTCCGCCAGGAGCCGCACAGAGATCGAGCATCATCACGGGTTCGTGAACCAGCTGGCGAATCACCAGGTCAACGAACATGGATGAGGCTTCCTGCACGTAATATTTTCCGGCATGGAGCCATGGGTCGAAGGTGAAGTTGGGGCGGGTAGCCAGGTATCTGCCCGTGGAAGGACACCAAGGGATAGGTTCGCCCATCACTTTCTGCTCTCCCTCTTTTTGAGAATTAACATCTTCTTCCTCTTTAGGAGTTTTAACATCCTCTCCCTCCTTGCATTTAAAAGGATTGAGTCGGATGCTGGTAGGTGCTTCGCCCTCTGTAATTCCCTGTTCCAGCTGCTGGTACAATTCCTCGCCCATCAGCTCAAGGGTATATTTTCTGAAATCTTCTGGTAAAATCTTAGCCATCTATTATATATAATAATGTGTAAATATCTATTTGAAGAGTATAAATAAGCCCCCAAAAGAGCAAAAGTATCTCTAATCCTTTGCAAAAATAAGAAAAATTTCGTTTCTTTGCAACTAAATCGGGAAGAGATGCGTCTAAGACATAGGAAAATTAATAAAAAATAAGGTAAAACCATAAAAATATTGATAGATATGAAGAAAGCAATATTAGCATTGGCGCTCGTTATGAGCATGGGAGCTACGCAGGTGTCTTGGGCGTCTTCTGCTCCGAAACATCGTTATCATCCTACTACGCAGCAGGTGGATCAGCAGAATCCCCAGGATAAGGCAGCAGATGGGAAGACTGCTTCGGCAGATCAGAAAGCTTCTGCCCAGGATGACGGGCCGCTGGAGGCTTACTCGGATACCGCCTGTGCGGATACTGCCATCAATTATGATTGCGACCATGATGATACCCGTGCTTATCATTCCAAGTACAGTTTGGAAAATTATGATGACCCGTTCGATTTCATCGGTTCGGTGTTCGGCAGCGGTATGCTGGGTGTGGTGGTCATCTTTTGCGTCATCTTCGGATTGCTTTTTATCCTGGCTCCGCTGATTGTCTTCATCCTGCTTATCAGATATCTGGTTCGCCGCCATAACGACCGGATCAAACTGGCTGAGATGGCGATGGAGAAGGGAATCAATGTTCCTGAGAACGACCGTCCGATAGACAAGCAGAGCGATGAATATCTGGTGAAGCGCGGATTGAGAAATGTCTTCCTGGGAGCCGGCTTGTGCGTCATGTTCTCGTTGTGGGATGTCGATTTTCTTGCCGGCATAGGAGCCTTGATAGGCTTCTATGGATTGGGGCAGACACTCATTGGCTCGCTTCCTGCCATCAAGGACTGGTGGAACAACCGTCATGGTAACCAGGGAACGGGGTATAATGGAACTCCGGTATAAAGAATCAAAGATAGAATAATTATTAGTTAATATATAGTGGAAAAGTTATCCGATATTTCTCTCGTCACGAAGGTGGTGATGCTTCACGACCGCAAGTCGTTCGACTTGCTGGTCAAGAAGTATCAATCACCTATTCGTGGGTTTTTCCTGCGTCAGACGCTGGGAGATGTGCAGCTGAGTGACGACTTGGCTCAGGATACCTTTGTGAAGGCCTATACCCATCTGTCTGGTTTCAAGGGTACGGCGCAGTTCTCCACTTGGCTTTATCGCATCGCCTATAACGTGTGGTATGATTACAACCGCAGTCATAAGGAGACGCAGGATATTGATACGCCGGCGGTAGCCCGGCAGAATGCGCAGGGCGTGAATAGCGGATTGAAGATGGATTTGCTCAATGCTCTGCAGATATTGAGCGAGAACGAACGTACATGCATCACGCTGCAGCTGATGGATGGACTCTCTATAGATAAGATTGCGGAGGTGACGGGGATGGCGCAAGGCACCATCAAGTCGCATCTCTCGCGTGGAAAACAGAAACTTGCAAGTTACTTAAAGCATAATGGTTATGACCGATAAAAAGAATGATAAGATACAGAGCATGGATGTTGACCTGCTGAGTGCTTCAGACGAGCAACTCTTGCAGGCATTCTTTGCCGATAACAAGATGGCTGAGATTCCTGACGATGGTTTTTCAGACAGGGTGATGCAGGCTTTGCCGGCTATGGAAACGGAGCAGTCGTTGCTGGAATTCCACATTGCGTTGGCGAAGCGCCATCGCCTGGAACATCTGTGGACGGCGGTGTGCGTGGCGATAGGAGTGATTGCTGCCGTGCTCTGTCAGGGCTGGGAGCAGATTCAGGGCTGGCTCTATGGCATGAAGATAGATTTCCTGCTTACGGGGTTCCATGCCATCAGGCACGGGATAGATTCTTTCGGAAATTCGCAGAATCTCTGGATGATGCTGGCAGGCATCGTTGTCCTCATCATGGTGTGGGGATATAATGAACTGGCGGATGCCAGGAATAGATAAGGCACGGATTGCACGGAATATTTAGCCTTAAGGGAAAATATATTTAGCCTTAAGGGAAAATAAATTTAGCCTTAAGGGAAAAAATAAGAGGGGGCATAAGCTTCTTAGGATATAGATAAGGCACGGATTACACGGATTGCACGGATTTATGGCGCTAATATTAAGTAAAACGATTAGCAACTCTCATAAAAATCCGTGTAATCCGTGTAATCCGTGCCTAAAAACTGCAAAGAACAGACTTTATGACACACACACCTCCAAACTTCAGCACATTCTTTTTTATTCCAAATCAAATTCGAAATCGAAGCCGTTTCCTTCGGATTCCTCCTCCTTCTTTGGCTTCGGTTTAGGAGGATTCTTCAGATTACCCTTCTCATCAAACATATTATAGGTGGTGCGGAGCACAATGAACTCGGTGCGACGGTTGATCTGGTTGCAGATTTCCTGATGTTCCTTGCTCTGCTTCAGGATAAACTCCTGGGTAAGCTCATCGCCCTCCTTGAGCCAAAGATATTTCTCGGTCAGTTTCTTGCGAACCTTCTTTGGTCGCTCCTTGCCATATCCCACAGGGGTAAGGCGCTCCTTCTCGATGCCATGGGCTATCAGATAGTTGACCACCGACTGGGCACGGCGCTGAGACAATCGCTTGTTGTATTCGGCATTGCCCTTGTAGTCGCAATGCGCACTCAACTCGATGGTAACGTTAGGATTCTCCTTGAGCAGACCCACCAGTTCGTCGAGCGACTTGGTGCTGGCTGGTGTCAGCGTAGCCTTGTCGAAATCGTAGAAGATGTTGTCGATGAGCACAGGGGCTGTAATGGAAGCTAGTGGGAACTGGAGCACATACTCCTTGCTTTCCTTCGCCGAATCCACCCGCAGTTCCTCCTTGTGGTTGAGGAATCCCTTGCAGGATGCCATCACCAGATAATCTACCTTGGTGTTGATAGACATGGTGAAGGAACCGTCGCTCTTTACAGGCAACTTCTTGTAGGTTCCGTCGTTGCCCACCACCGTAACCTGGGCGGCAGGCAATTCGTAGCCATCCATTTCGTAAACCCAACCCTTCATGGTGGTGACAATCTCCGGATTCTCGAAGGAATAGATGTGGTCGTAGCCGCGTCCATCCTTTCTATTAGATGAGAAGAAACCGCGGTTGTGCGGACCTTCGAAGGTCATTCCGAAATCATCGGCCTCGGAATTCAGCGGATAACCCGGATGGGTTACCTTGTATTGCCTGGTTTTCTTATCCACCTTGGCGATGTAGATATCGAGACCACCCATGCCCACATGACCATTGCTGCTGAAATAGAGGTCGCCGTTAGGGCGGAAGGTAGGGAACATCTCGTCGCCCGGGGTATTGATGGGTTCGCCGAGGTTTTCCACACCCCCCAGTCCGGCAGCGGTGATGCGCACACGCCAGATGTCGTATCCGCCTACGCCGCCCGGCATATCTGATACGAAATAGAGCCATTCGCCATCCGGACTGACAGCCGGATGGGCGTAGGTGCTCAGGGTATCCTTGGTGAGTTCCAGGGGATTCGGCTTTCCCCATGCCGCATCCGAGCGGCTGGAGGTGACGATTTGGGCGAATCGGGGAGCAGATGCATCGGTGACGCATTGCGTGAGATACATCTCCCTGCCATCGGGAGCGAAACAGCAGGCTCCCTCGTCGTAGGCGGTGTTGAGACCCGAGGCGATGGCTTCCGGTTTACTCCATTTTCCCTTGTCATCCTTTTCAGAAAGAAAGATGTCGCCTGCCTTGGTTCCGGTGATTCCGCTGAGTTCATCGCCCTGCGCCTCGTTGCGGGTTGAAGTGAAGTAGAGCTGGTCGGCCTCATCGCCCAGAAGCATCGGCGAATAATCGTCTCTTCGGGAGTTGAATACATCCATCTTCTTCACCTTATATCGGCTTCCTTCCTTCTTCCAGGTAGGGGCGAGCTGTGCTGATTTCAAGCCGTTTCGGGCAAGCACGTTGTCGGGAAGTGAATCGACGAGGATTCTGAATTCCTTTTCCGCCTGCTTGTATTCTCCGTTTTTCAGGAGCAGACGGGCGTAAGCCAGACGGTCGTCGATGGAAGCCTGGTTGTAGCGCACGGCGTTGCGATAGGCGGCAATCGCCTTGGGGGTGGAGTTGATCTTGTCGTAGCAGCGAGCCATCTTCAGGGCTATCTTGCCACGGCTGGCACGTTCCTTGGAAGGTGTCTTGGTGTAAGCCTGCTTAAACTGGTCGGCAGCATCGTAGTATTCGCCTAAAGCCAGGAACTTTTCTCCCTTCTTCAGGTTCTTGTCGATGCCGCAACTGATCAGGAGGAGGCAACAGACGGCTGTTATGATTTGATAAAATCTTATTTGCTTCATATCATTTAGAAATAGAAAACCCTAATTATGATAATAACGACCGGGATACGTAATTATTATAATTAGGGCTTTATTGTCTGGATATATTTCCGGAAAATTACATCTGCGAGAATGGCTGGCGATATTGGCAGCCGGATTTCCAGTTGCTGCAACCATAGGCGGTCTTGCCCTTGATGATGACGCCCTTGCCGCAGAGCGGACATGGCTTGCCTACCATTGGGTCGGCTTCTTCCTGCTTCTTGGCTGGTGCCTTCTTCGCTTCGGGTTTCTTTGCCGCCGTTTTCTTCTTTTCCGGCTTTTTCTTGAGATCTTCTTCCGTCATGATGGTGACTCTTCGGCTGCTGTTATCCGATAGAACATCGATGACAATCTGGTTGATCTGCTCTTTCAAACCATTGATGAATTCGGCAGGGTCGTAGGTTTTGTGCTCGATGTCTCGGAGCTTCTTCTCCCAGATACCCGTCAGCTCACAACTTTTCAGGAGTTCCTCATGGATGGTGTCGATGAGTTCGATGCCTGTTGGAGTTGCCATCAGGTTTTTGCGCTGGCGGCGGATGTAGTGGCGCTTGAAGAGAGTCTCGATGATGCCGGCACGGGAGGATGGACGGCCGATGCCGTTCTCCTTCAAGGCTGCACGAAGTTCCTCGTCTTCCACGAATTTACCCGCTGTCTCCATCGCACGGAGCAGGGTTGCCTCGGTGTAATACTTCGGTGGAGTGGTCCATTTCTCCGTCAGGGTAGGCTGATGATCTCCCGATTCGCCTTTCACGAAGGATGGGAGGGTTCTTTCTTCTACCACTTCCTTCTTGGCACCGTTTCCATCGCCTGCATTTCCGCCATCGTTTCCGTTGGCGTTATCTGCATCGTCGTCATCGGCATTCTTCGCATCCTTGGCATAAACCACTCGCCAGCCTGGTTCCAGAATCTCCTTGCCGCTCACCTTGAACTCTATCTTTTCCGGTTTTGGTCCGTCTTCGTTGATTACCTCGCCCAATACGGTGGTGGTAGAGAATTTACAATCCGGATAGAACACGCTGATGAAGCGCTTGGCGATGAGATCATACACGTTCGCCTCCATATCGGTGAGTCCGGTTGGCGGAACACCGGTTGGGATGATGGCGTGGTGGTCGGTCACCTTGCTGTTATCGAATACTTTCTTGCTCTTAGGCAACTTCTTTCCGGTGGCGGCAAGCTGCTGGATGAGCGGCAGATATTTCTGCTGACTCGCTATTCTTGCCTGGCTCACACCATTCAGAATCTGCGGACATTTCGGATAGATATCGTCCGTGAGAAACTGGGTATCTACACGAGGATAAGTGGTGTACTTCTTCTCGTAGAGACTCTGGATGAGCTTCAGCGTAATATCGGCAGAATAAGCAAACTTCTTGTTGCAATCTACCTGCAGCGAGGTGAGGTCGTAGAGATGAGGGGGTGCCTCGTTTCCCTTCTTCTTGCTTACGTCGGTAACGGTGAAGGGTTTGCCGGCGATGGTGCTGAAAGCCTTCTCGCCTTCCTCCTTGCTGGTAAACTTGCCGCTGGTAGCCGTAAACTGGGTGTCGCGATAGATGGTGGCGAGTACCCAGTAAGGTTCGGAAACGAAGTTGTCGATTTCCTTCTGGCGGTTTACGATGAGGGCAAGGGTAGGGGTCTGCACTCTACCGATGCTGAGCACCTGTCTGTTCTGACCGTATTTCAATGTATAAAGTCGGGTGGCATTCATGCCGAGAATCCAGTCGCCGATGGCACGGGAAAGTCCGGCAAGATAGAGCGACTGATATTCCCCCTGGTCTTTCAGTTCCTGGAATCCCTGCTTGATGGCTTCATCGGTCATGGATGAAATCCACAGTCTCTTGACGGGGCATTTTGCCTGCGCCTTCTGCATCACCCATCTCTGGATGAGTTCTCCTTCCTGTCCGGCGTCACCGCAGTTGATGATGCTGTCGGCAGCCTGCATCAGTTTTTCGATGGTGGCAAACTGCTTCTTGATGCCTTCATCGTTGATGAGCTTGATGCCGAAGCGCTGTGGAATCATCGGCAACGCCGAAAGGCTCCAATGTTTCCACATCGGAGTATAATCATCCGGTTCTTTCAGCTCACAAAGGTGGCCGAAAGTCCATGTTACTTGGTAACCATTACCTTCCATATAACCGTCGCGTGCCGTGGTAGCCCCGATGATTCGGGCGATATCCTTAGCCACACTCGGTTTCTCTGCTATACAAACTATCATTCTTTATTCTTATTTCTGTTTGCAAAGGTACAATAAAATAATGAGATAGCCATCATTTCGCCTTCTTTTTCTCATGGCGGGGAATAAAATAAAAGCCCTATAAGGCTTGGAGGGTGTGGCATAATATAGAAAAGGCACGGATTACGCGGATTACACGGATTTATGGTGCTAATATAAGCAAAGCGATAATCATCTCTCATAAAAATCCGTGTAATCCGTGTAATCCGTGCCTAAAAAACAACGAAATTACTCGTACTCCTGCCAGCTCTTGATCTGAAGCTGATCCTGGCTCAATGTGCAGAATGCCTCGATGAAGGCGGAAGCCAGACGGGCATTGGTGAACAGAGGAATGTTGTGGTCGATGGCGCCACGACGGATTCTGTAACCATTGGTCAACTCACGCTTGGTATGATTCTTAGGGATGTTGACGATGAGGTCGAACTTGTGGTCGGCAATCATCTGCATCACGTTAGGAATATCCTTGTGGTCCTCATCAGGCCATCCTACGGCTGTAGCCTTCACGTTGTTCTCGTTCAGGAACTTCGCTGTACCGGCTGTAGCATAGATGGTGTAACCGTTCTTCACCAGCGCCTGAGCACCGTCGAGCAGAGAAGCCTTCTCCTTGGCACCACCGCTTGAAAGCATGATGCCCTTGTCCTTTGAAGGAATCTTGTAGCCGGTGGCAATCAATGAGTTGAGCAATGCCTCCTCGAAAGTATCACCCATACAGCCTACCTCACCGGTAGAACTCATATCCACACCCAAAACAGGGTCGGCGTTCTGCAAACGGGCGAATGAGAACTGTGAAGCCTTCACACCCATGCGGTCGATATCGAAGGCAGACTTGTCTGGCTTCTGATATGGAGCATCGAGCATGATGCGGGTAGCCGTCTCGATGAAGTTGCGCTTCAATACCTTGCTCACGAATGGGAATGAACGGGATGCACGGAGGTTACACTCGATCACCTTCACATCGCGACCCTTAGCCAGGTACTGGATATTGAAAGGACCAGAGATGTTGAGCTCCTTGGCGATGGCACGTGAAATCTTCTTGATCTGACGGGCTGTAGCGAAGGAAATCTGCTGAGCAGGGAAGGTCATGGTAGCGTCGCCAGAGTGAACACCTGCATACTCTACGTGCTCTGAAATACCATACTCTACAATCTCACCGTTCTGAGCCACACCGTCGAACTCAATCTCGTTGGTCTCTGTCATAAACTGAGAGATAACCACTGGGTACTCCTTGGAAACCTCAGAAGCTGCCTCCAGGAAGCGACGCAACTCGTCATCGTTGTGGCAAACGTTCATGGCTGCACCGGAAAGAACGTAAGATGGACGAACGAGCACAGGATAGCCTACCTCGTCGATGAACTTCTGAACATCCTCCATAGAAGTGAGGGCGCTCCACTTAGGCTGGTCGATGCCCAGCTTATCGAGCATGGCAGAGAACTTACCACGGTTCTCGGCACGGTCGATGTTCACTGGAGATGTACCCAGGATTGGCACAGACTGGCGATGGAGCTTCATTGCCAGGTTGTTTGGAATCTGACCACCTACAGATACAATCACACCACGTGGTGACTCCAGGTCGATGACATCGAGTACACGCTCGAATGAAAGCTCATCGAAGTAGAGACGGTCGCACATATCGTAGTCGGTAGATACGGTCTCCGGGTTGTAGTTGATCATGATTGACTTGTAACCCAACTTGCGGGCTGTGTTGATGGCGTTTACAGAACACCAGTCGAACTCTACAGAAGAACCGATGCGGTAAGCACCCGAACCGAGAACGATGACAGACTTCTCGTTCTTGTAGTAGTTGATATCGTAACCCTCTACGGCGTAAGTCATGTAGAGATAGTTGGTGAGGTCTGGATGCTCGCTAGCCACAGTAGGGATGCGCTTCACGGCAGGAAGAATGTTCAGCTTCTTGCGCAGTGCACGAACAGCGAGAACCTCCTTTTCCATGTTGGTATCCTTGGTCTTCAATACGAAGCGGCCAATCTGGAAGTCAGAGAAGCCCAATACCTTAGCCTCGCGCAATACCTCGGCAGGAATCTCCTCCAAAGTATTATATTCAGAAAGCTTGTGCTTGTAATCTACGATATTCTTCATGCGCTCGATGAACCAAGGGTCAATCTTGGTCAACTCCTCGATGCGCTCGATGGTGTAGCCTTCCTCCAGAGCCTGGGCGATGGCGAAGATACGGAGGTCGGTAGGGTTGGAAAGCTCCTCATCCAGGTTTTCGAACTTGGTATGGTCGTTGCCTACGAAACCGTGCATTCCCTGACCAATCATACGGAGACCCTTCTGGAGCATCTCCTCGAATGAGCGGCCGATAGACATGATTTCGCCTACAGACTTCATGGAAGAACCAATCTTGCGGCTTACACCGGCAAACTTGGTAAGGTCCCAACGAGGAATCTTGCAGATCATATAGTCGAGTGATGGAGCCACATAAGCTGAGTTAGGAGTACCCATCTCGCCAATCTGGTCGAGTGTATAACCGAGGGCAATCTTAGCTGCAACGAAAGCCAAAGGATAACCTGTAGCCTTAGATGCGAGGGCAGAAGAACGGCTCAAGCGAGCATTGATCTCGATGATACGGTAGTCGTTGGTCTCAGCGTTGAAAGCATACTGGATGTTGCACTCACCCACGATGTTGAGGTGACGGACACACTTCACGGCGATGTCCTGCAACATCTTCACCTGCTCGTCGGTGAGAGAACAGGTAGGAGCCACCACGATAGATTCACCCGTGTGAATACCCAGTGGGTCGAAGTTTTCCATAGAGGCAACGGTGAAGCAACGGTCGTTCGCATCACGGATGCACTCGAACTCAATCTCCTTCCATCCCTTCAGGCTCTCCTCAACGAGTACCTGAGGTGCGAAAGTGAAGGCTGATTCAGCAATCTCCTTGAACTCCTCTTCAGTCTTGCAGACACCAGAACCGAGACCACCCAGCGCATAGGCAGAACGGATCATGATAGGGTAGCCGATGTTGCGGGCTGCAGCCACAGCCTCCTCCATGTTCTCGCAAGCGTGGCTTACTGGAACCTTGAGGTCAACCTTGTTAAGCTCCTTCACGAAGAGGTCGCGGTCTTCCGTATTCATGATAGCCTCTACCGAGGTACCCAACACATCCACACCGTACTCCTTGAGCACACCGTTGAGGTAAAGTTCTGTACCAACGTTCAAACCCGTCTGTCCACCCCAAGCCAGCATGATGCCGTCTGGGCGCTCCTTCTTGATAATTTCAGTTACAAAAAAAGGTGTCACCGGCAAGAAGTAAACCTTGTCAGCAATACCTTCACTCGTCTGAATTGTAGCAACATTAGGATTGATAAGGACGGAACTAATACCCTCCTCGCGCAGCGCCTTGAGAGCCTGCGAACCGGAATAGTCAAACTCACCTGCCTGGCCGATTTTCAAAGCACCGGAACCCAGGACTAGGACTTTCTTAAGCTGTTTCTTCATCATGTTATTTAACTATAAGTTTATTTTCTATTTCGGTATGCAAAGATACGCTATTTATTTCGTTTCTCCAAATTTTCTGCAAATCTTTACAGTTAAATAACATGAATTATTCATATTTCTGAGATAAAAGATTCGTCTTTTCCGTTTTTTTTATTACTTTTGCAGCGGCTTATAGTCAATGTAGAATTAGATTAAACAATAGCTTACAAGATAAAGTGATAACAACAATGAAAGTCGGATTATTCGTCCCTTGTTATGTGGATGCTTTATACCCTGAAGCGGGTGTGGCTACATACAAGTTACTAAAGCACTACGGACTGGATGTCGGTTATCCCGAAAAGCAGACTTGCTGCGGTCAGCCGATGGCTAACGCGGGTTTTCAGGACAAGTCGGAGAAGGTCATAGAGACATTTGATGAGCTGTTCAAGGATTACGATTACATCGTAGCTCCTTCAGCTTCATGTGCCGCTTACGTTAAGGTGTATTACCCTAAGATTCTGGAGGGTAAGCACGAGTGTATTTCATCAAAGAAGATCATGGATGTTGTGGAGTTCCTTCACGATGTGCTGAAGGTGGATCATGTGCCGGGCAAATTCCCACACGTGGTGAGTGTGCACAACAGTTGCCATGGTGTGCGGGAACTGGGCTTGTCGTCTCCATCTGAGCGACACATCAAGCCATTCAACAAGATTATCGACCTGTTGAATATGGTGGAAGGCATTACCATCCACGAGCCGGAACGCAAGGATGAGTGCTGTGGATTCGGCGGTATGTTCTCTATCGAGGAGCCTGCCGTTTCTATCCGTATGGGAGAGGATAAGATCAAGCGCCACATGGCTACGGGTGCCGAATATGTCACCGGACCGGATTCTTCCTGTCTGATGCACATGGCTGGTATTGCCAAGAAGGAGAAGATGCCGATTAAGTTTATCCATGTTGTTCAAATTTTAGCTGCAGGACTATGAGTACAGAACATTCCAAGAGAGCTGCGAAGTTTACGCAGAACGTAGAGAAGACCACCTGGCACGACGCTACCTTCTGGTCTGTTCGTCAGAAGAGAGATAAGATGGCGCAGGAACTTCCTGAGTGGGAAGACCTCCGCGAGCATGCGTCTGAAATCAAGATGCACACCATTACCCATCTTGCCGATTACCTCGATATGTTTTCCAAGAACCTGGAGAGCCGTGGGGTAAAGGTTCACTGGGCGAAGGATGCGCAGGAGTTCAACGAGATTGTGCTCGGCATTCTGAAAGATCACAACGTGAAGAAGATGGTGAAGTCGAAGTCGATGCTCACCGAGGAGTGCGAGATGAATCCTTATCTGGAGAAGCACGGAATCGATGTGGTAGAGACCGACCTGGGTGAGCGCATCATCCAGCTCTTGGGTCAGAAGCCTAGCCACATCGTGATGCCTGCCATCCACCTGAAGCGTGAGGAAGTGGGAAAGATGTTCGAGGAGAAGGGAATCTCCAAGGAAATCGGAAACTACGATCCTACTTATCTGACCCGCTGCGCCCGCCATCATCTCCGTGACCAGTTTATGGAAGCTGGAGCAGGTATGACCGGCTGCAACTTCGGTGTGGCTGCCACCGGCGATTGCGTGGTCTGCACCAATGAGGGAAATGCCGATATGACCACTTCCATGCCTAAGCTCCATATCGTAGCGATGGGTATCGAGAAGCTGGTTCCTGATTATAAGTCACTGGCTGTATTCCAGCGCCTGCTCTGCCGCTGCGGAACCGGTCAGCCTACCACCGCCTTTACCTCTCATTTCCGCCAGGCTCGTCCGGGTGCCGAGATGCATGTGGTTCTGGTGGATAATGGCAGAAGCGATATTCTCGCCGACAAGGACCACTGGCAGACCTTGAAGTGCATGCGCTGCGGAGCCTGCATGAACACCTGTCCGGTTTATCGCCGTTCAGGCGGATACAGCTACACCTATTTCATTCCGGGTCCTATCGGTGTGAACCTGGGAATGCTGAAGAATCCTCAGAAGTACAGCGACAATGTTTCAGCCTGTACCTTGTGCTTGTCTTGCGACAATGTCTGCCCTTCCAAGGTGGGTCCTGGTTCTCAGATTTACGCTTGGCGCCAGAGTCTGGAGAAACTGGGCAAGGCTAATCCTGTGAAGAGAGCGATGTCGAATGGTATGAAGTATCTCTTCGACCGTCCTGCGCTCTACACCACCGCCCTGAAGTTTGCTCCGCTTGTCAACCTGGTTCCTGAATGCTGCACGCACTTCAGCAATTGGAATGCGTGGGGTATCGGTCACGCCATGCCCGAGTTTGCGAAGAAGTCGTTTCATCAATTGTGGAAGGAGGGGAAAGTAAAATGAAAAAAGAAGATTTCCTGAACAAGTTGCGTAAGAATACGCACGTTCAATTCGATATGCCTGCCGTAGATGTCAAGGGAATCCAGTATGAGGATACCTTGAAGCAGTTTATTGATATGACTGAGTCTGTGGGAGGTCATGTGATTGAGGCGAAGGAGGGCGAGAGCCTGGATGAACTGGTGAAGAAGGCTTATCCTGAAGCCAAGGTATTTGCCTCTCATCTGCCTGAAATCACCATCGCCCAGAAGAATCCTGATACCGTGGCTGAGGCCAACGATCTGAATGGCACCGATGTGGGTATTGTCCGTGGAGAAGTGGGCGTAGCCGAGAATGGCTGCATCTGGATTCCTCAGACCATGAAGGAGAAAGCCGTGCTTTTCATCTCTGAATATCTCGTCATCGTCTTAGAGAAAGATAAGGTGGTGAACAATATGCACGAGGCTTATGCCCGCATCGAGATGGATCCGAAGTACAATTTCGGTATCTTCATCTCCGGTCCTTCCAAGACTGCCGATATTGAGCAGGCATTGGTGATGGGTGCGCAGGCAGCCAGAGGCGTAACCGTAGTTTTGATTTAGTTAATAGTTAAAAGTTAATAGTTTATAGGGCTTAGCTGTTCGCAAGAGTGCTATAAACTATTAACTTTTAACTATAAACTATAAAAGGCTCCATTCATAGGTATCATAAACCACTCCTCTTCCTCCAAAACCTTCTTTCTGGTAGATGAGGCTGGTGTTGAGAACCTTTCCTCCTTCTTCATTGGACGTACCGAAATCAAAGTATTTGCAGTTCTTGTAGTCTTCTTGAAGAATTTTTCTGAATATCGCATCGATAGCATGCATGTGCTTGCCTTTTGGGGTGGCTGATATGTACTGGGAATGAACCACCTGAGGCGTGATGTAAAGTAACGAACCGCCTAGAATCTCTTCTCCCAGTTTGGCTACATAAAGACGTATTTGTTCTGGAAATCTTGATTTCAGCAGCAATATTTCTTCCAGGCTATGCACAGGCTTGGCTTGATAGGTCAGCATCAGGTTGTCTTCCAAAATCTTCCAAAACGCAGCAAAGTCATTGCTTTCTTCAGCGATGATGCCCTCTGTGCGTGCCTTGTTGGCACCATAGTGGCGGTCGCGGCTCCATTTCGGTGGTTGGCTCATGTCAATGACGGAGGCTATGTTGCGTACCGTCAGTTGCGCATGGCATTCCTTGACGATGGCATATAAATCTTCCTCTGCCGGTATTTGCTGGTAGATCCAGGGTATTGCCTTATAGACTACCTTTTGGAAATCTTCTGATTGCAGGTAGGAGTTGATGGCTACGAAGATGTCGCAAACATCCTTTGCCGAAGCCTTGCCGGTAGTAAGAAGACTCCCGTAGGTTAGCCCCTGGTGGGAATAAAAAGTTTGTCCCGATTGGTTGCCGGGGAGTATGGCGTATAGTTTGCCATCCTTCCATATCATCAGCGAATGGTCTGTGAAACGGTCGCTATGGTAATCCATATACAATCGGTTCAGAAGGAAGGTTCCTTGTTTGGATAATGCCACAAACTGGTTCCATTCCTCCTGATCACTTGTCTTGTTGTATCTTCTAATCTCAAATGCCATTGTTCTCTTTTGCGTATTCCAGGAAATCTTCGAATTCATAGATGTAATCCTCTGCATCGTATAGCTCTGAAGCCAAGACAAAGCAGACCGACCCCGATGAAAAATCGTGGAGGGTGCGCCAGATGCCCGTGTTTACCAGCAGTCCTTGGTCTGGGCGGTTCAGAAGATAGTCTTCCTGTTTTTTTCCGTCGTTCAGGGTCACTGTGAAAGATCCGCTGGCTGCGATGATTACTTCCAGACATTCCTTGTGGGCATGACCGCCACGAGCCGCACCTGCTGGAATATCGTAAGTCCAGTAGGTGCGCTTGATGTCGAACGGCACATCTTTGAAATCCTCCACCTTGGTATGGAAGCCTTCAGATTGATGCGTGTTCTGGAAACTGATGATTTTTCCTATTTCTTTCATGAATCTTATTTCTTCATATAAGGGTCGGTGCCCAAAACGGTCTTAGCCAGGCGCTTTGCCTTGTCGCGAAGGGCATTCATGTCGTCGCCCTTTTCGCCGTAGCAGAGCACTACACCCATTCTTCTGCCCACGTGAGCCTCTGGCTTGCCGAAGATGCGGATGCGGGTGTGGTCTTCCTTCAAGGCATCGAGCATGTTGTAGTTCAATGGCTCGGTGCTTTCCTCAGGAGAGAGGATGACGGCAGAACAGCCGATGTGCTCCAGATGGATTCCGGCGATAGGCAAGCCCATCACGGCACGGAAGTGGAGCTCAAACTCGCTCAGATTGGTGGTGTGACCGAGGGTAACCATACCTGTATCGTGTGGACGAGGACTCAGCTCTGAGAAGATCACCTCGCCCTGCTTGCTCAGGAAGAACTCTACGCCCCAGAGTCCGGCACCTGTCAATGCCTTGGTCACTTCGCCGGCAATGTGCTCAGCCTTCTTCAGAGCCTCCTCAGGAATCTGGAATGGCTGCCAACTCTCACGGTAGTCGCCGCCCTTCTGTACGTGACCGATAGGTGGGCAGAAGAGGGTAGGACCATTCTTCTGGGTTACGGTGAGCAGGGTGAACTCTGAATCGAAGTCGATGAATTCCTCGATAATCACTTCCTTCACGTCGCCACGGCCTTCTTCCATCGCCTCCTTGTAAGCCTCCATCAGCTCATCGTCGTTGTGAACATAGCTCTGACCATGGCCGCTGGAACTCATCAGTGGCTTCACCACGCATGGGAAACCGATTTCGTCGGCTGCGTTCTTGAACTCCTCGAAAGTCTTTGCATAGAAATACTTGGCTGTGCGCAGACCCAGTTCCTTGGCAGCCAGGTCGCGGATGGCACGGCGGTTCATGGTGTAGTTCACGGCACGTGCCGAAGGTACAATCTGAATGCCCTCCTTCTCGAAGTCGAAGAGACGCTCGGTGCGGATAGCTTCAATCTCAGGCACGATGATGTCTGGGTGATGTTTCTCAACCACTGCGGTCAATGCGTCGCCATCGAGCATCGAGAACACTTCTCGCTCGTCGGCTACCTGCATGGCTGGTGCATTGTCATACTTGTCGCAAGCGATGACGTACTGTCCTGCTCGCTTTGCGGCGATGGTAAACTCCTTGCCCAGTTCGCCTGAGCCCAAAAGCATAATCTTCTTCATTTATATGATGTTTAATATTTTATGTCCCTAAAATTAATCACTAATAATTAATCACTAAGTCCGAACTTCTTTCTGATGAATTCTGCGATAAACTTGGATGTTTCTTCGATTCCCAGATGGCTGCTGTTGATGCAGAGGTCGTAGCTTTCGCTGTGGCCCCACTTCTTGCCTGTATAGTAATCGTAGTAAGAGGCGCGCTGCTCCTCGTGGCTTTCGATAAACTTGCGGGCGGAGGCTCTGTCGATGTCCTTTCGCTTGCACACTGCCTTGATGCGGTCGTCGATGTTGGCGGTGATGAAAATATTGATCACATTCTTGTAATCACGCAGCACATAGTCGGCGGTTCTGCCCACAAACACGCAGTTGCCCTCATCGGCAGCCTTTCTGATGGCGTCGCTCTGGAACTTGTACAGACCTTCCTGCGAGAAGTCGTTGTGATAGAAGTTGTTATCGCTCAGGAAAGGCAGATGGGTATGGAAGAGAGACTTGAAGAATCCCTTCTGCTCATCGTTCTGCTCGAAGAATTTCTCCGAAAAACCGCTCTCCTTGGCAGCAAGGTTGAGCAGTTCCCGGTCGTAGCATTTGCAACCGAAATCCTCCGCCAGCTTCTCGGCGATGATATGGCCGCCGCTACCTATCTGGCGACCTACGTTTATGATAATCTTTTCCATTTACTTTGAACTTTGAGATTTGAACATTGAACTTTATGAATAGTAAAACCCTTAATCATTAATCACTAATCATTAACTTTCATGTTTTCTTTATGTTGTCTTTTCAACTTATTCATGTACCATGACATTACGATGGCAGCGATGACTGCGGCTGAGAAATCGGAGATAGGCATACTGTACCATACGCCGTCGATATCCCAGATCATCGGCAGGAAAGCCAGGAGGGGCAGGAGGATGAGCAACTGTCTCGACAAGGAGAGGAAGATGCTGATCTTCACCTTTCCGATGCACTGGAAGAAGTTGGTGATAACCATCTGGAAACCGATGATCGGGAAGCAGAACATCACCACTCTGATTGCCTTGATGCCCAAGTCTATCAGCTGCTTATCGGTAGTAAACATTCTTGCGCAATAGTAAGGCAGGAACATCGCTATCAGCCAGCCCGTCACCATGATGGCGGTGGCGGCGATGATGCTCAGGTTCAGCACGCGCATCAGTCTATCCAGTTTCTGGGCACCATAGTTGTATCCGGCAATAGGCTGCATTCCCTGGTTTACGCCAAATACGAACATCACAAACACCATCGCAATACCGTTGGCTATTCCGTAGGCACCCACCGAGAGGTCGCCTCCAAAACGCACCAGCTGGTTGTTGATGAAGATGACGATGATGCAGGCGCACACGTTCATCAGGAACGGCGAAATGCCGATGGCGAGGATGTTATCTACGAGTTTCCTCTTCAGTTTGTAGATTCCTTTCTTGAAGTGGAGCAGCTCGCTCTTGTTGCTGAAGAGCTTGAACTGCCACATCAGCGCCATCAGCTGCGATAGGATGGTGGCGATGGCGGCACCCTGTATTCCCCATTTGAAGACGAGGATGAAGAGGGCGTCCAGTATCACGTTCATCACCACCGTGAAGATGGTGGCGTACATCGCCTGCTTGGGCTTGCTCGCTGCTCGGAGCAGGGCGTTCATGCCGAAATACATGTGGCTCACCACATTGCCCAGCAGGATGATGACCATATACTCATGGGCATAGATGAGCGTCTGGTCGCTGGCTCCGAAGAATCTCAGGATAGGGTCGAGGAAGAGCAGACAGATGATGCTCAGTCCGATACCGATGATGAGATTCAGTGAAATCGTGTTACCCAGAATGTTTTGCGCTGTGGCATAATCCTTTTGTCCCAACTTCACGCTGATGGCTGTGGACGCTCCCACGCCAACGCCGGCTCCGAAGGCGGCAGTGAGGTTCATGAAGGGGAAGGTGATGGCGAGACCCGAGATGGCCATGGCTCCCACACCTTGACCGATGAATACGCGGTCAACAATGTTGTAGAGCGAGGCGGCGGTCATCGCAATCATCGCTGGCAGGGCGTACTGAACGAGCAGTTTGCCCACCGGCTTCGTACCTAATTCTAATGTCGCTTGTTTATTTTCCATTTATATCTGTTTTTTCCTCATAGCTCATCGCCCTGCTCCTTTCAGAAAGCAGCAGCGTCGACTACTTGTCTGCAAAATTACAAAAAATATCTGATACCTTATTATATATATAGGAAAAACTTGCATTTCCTGATAAAAACTTCCCTTTTCTTTTGGCATTCTCATGCAAAATCAGTAATTTTGCATTTTAGAACAGACAACATTTACAATCGAAAGACCGATATAATGATGAAAAGATTTTTGATGCTTTATGCATTCTTACTAACTGCATTTACATTGTCTGCCCACAATAATAGGGTGGCTGGCATCGACATGGTGTCCTACCCAGGTGGCAAATGTATGTTGTATCGTCTTTACCTCAAGGATAAAGACCTCGACCATAATCCCTATTCGGTGAACCGCCCGGAGGAGTTCCTCTCGGCACGATCCATCGAAAGGCGCAAGCGACAGGGACTCCCTGTCGACCTCACCGACCTGCCCCTGGCTCCTGCCTACGAAAAGGCGGTGACAGATGCCGGCATCGAGATAGTGGGCAAGAGCAAGTGGAACAACACCCTGCTCATCCGCATCCACAAGGAGAAGGAACTCCGCAAGCTTGACGGCTTCGATTTCATCCGCAAGATGATGAAGGTATTCGTCGCTCCCGATTCCGTGAGCCAGAGAATACGGTCGGGGGTGAGAAAGGAGTTGAACGAATGGGGCAACGGCGCCGGATTCTATGGAGCTGCCGATGCCCAGCTGAAGGCGATGAACGGCAAGCGTCTCCACGAGAGCAACCATCTGGGCAGGGGCATGATGATTGCCGTGTTCGATGGCGGATTCATGAATGCGGATAAGATTCCTGCACTGCACGATATCAAGTTGGCGGGCATCAAGGACTTCGTGGTGCCGCAGTCCAAGAACATCTTTTCTGAGATGGAACATGGCACGATGGTGCTTTCTACCATGGCATCCAATGCGCCTAACTACTATGTGGGAGTGGCGCCGGAAGCGGAATACCTGCTGGTAAGATGCGAGGATGAGCGCACCGAGAGCCTTGCCGAGGAGGATTACTGGGCGAGTGCGGCAGAATATGCCGACAGTTGCGGCGTGGATATCATCAACTCCTCGCTCGGCTATCATGGCTTTGATGATGCTGCAATGAATCATCATTATTATGAGCAGGATGGAAAAACCGCCCTGATTTCCCAAACAGCATCGATGTGTGCCGATAAGGGCATTATCTGCGTGAATTCTGCCGGAAACGATGGCATGGGTGCCTGGAAGAAAATCAACTTCCCTGCCGATGCCAAGGATATCCTGACGGTGGGCAGCATCAACGAGCAGGGCACGAATGCCGCTTTCAGTGCCGTGGGACCTACGGCGGATGGCAGAATCAAGCCGGATGTGATGGCGTATGGCAGTCCCACCTGCGTGATAACGGGCAGGGGCAGCATCATCAACGATAACGGAACCTCGTTCTCATCGCCGCTGATAGCCGGCATGGTAGCCTGTCTCTGGCAGGCACTTCCCCACAAGACTGCCAAGCAGATTATCAAACTCGTAAGATTGGCAGGCAACAATCAGCAGCACCCCGATAATGTCTTCGGATATGGTGTTCCTGATTTTTGGAAAGCTTATCAGACGGGGAAAGCGATAAAGTAGGCACGGAGAAAAAAATAAGGCACAGAGAAAAAAGAATTAGGCACGGATTACACGGATTACACGGAGGCTCGCGCCCTTGTTCTCTGATAAAAAATCCGTGTAATCCGTGTAATCCGTGCCTAAAAAAAACGTGCCAACAAAAAATAATTCAGTGCCAAAAATAAAAGAGTATGAAGCAAAGATTATCTCTCTATGAATTAAACTCGATAGTCAGCGAAATCATTTCGATGTCCTTGCCCGACAGCTATTGGGTGGAAGCGGAACTCTCCGAGGCTCGCGAGGGTTACGGCGGGCACTGCTATCTGGAACTCATCCAGAAGGATGAGCGGTCTAATACGCCGATAGCCAAAGCTCATGCCAACTGCTGGCGAAACCGCTGGATGCTCATCAAGCCGAATTTCGAGCGGGTTACCGGTCAGCGCATTCATGCCGGCATGAAGGTGCTGCTCAAGGTGCACGCACAGTTTCACGAGAACTACGGCTTCTCCTGGATAGTGGACGATATCGACCCTAACTATACCATGGGCGATATGGCACGCAAGCGACAGGAAATCATCAATACGCTGAAGGCTGAAGGCGTCTTCGACCTCCAGAAGGAGCTGGTGCTCCCGATGTTTTGTCAGCGCATCGCCGTGATTTCGAGTGCCACTGCCGCCGGATATGGCGATTTCTGCAATCAGCTTGCCGATAACGACTACGGTTTGCAGTTTACCACCCGTCTCTTTCCTGCCACGATGCAGGGCGAGGGAGTGGAGCAGAGCGTCATCGCCGCCCTGGATAGCATCAATGCCGAATGGGAGGAATACGATTGCGTGGTCATCATCCGAGGAGGAGGAGCCACCAGCGACCTTTCGGGCTTCGACACCCTGGCACTGGCCGAGAATGTGGCCAACTTCCCGCTGCCTATCATCACGGGTATCGGTCACGAAAGAGACGAAAGCGTGCTCGATATGATTTCCTACCAGCGTGTGAAGACGCCTACTGCCGCAGCCGCCTTCCTCATCAACCATCTCACTGAGGTCTATGCCCGTGTGATGAATGCGCAGGAAGCCATCGTGCAGAACGTGAAGCACCGCCTGCAGGTAGAGAAGATGAGGCTGGAGAGATTGAGCACCACTATCCCCGTTCAGTTCTCGCTGGTAAAGACTCGTCAGGGAGCCTATCTCGACCGTCTGATGAATCGTCTCACCACGAATCTGCAATCCAGGGTAGCGAATGCTCAGCGCAAGTTCGAAATCATCTCCCAGAACATCCAGCCGGTATTGGAAAGAAAGATGCTCAACGAAAGCCATCGCCTCCAGCTCCTTGAGCAGCGCATCCAGTCGCAAGACCCCGCCCTGCTGCTGAAACGTGGCTACAGCATCACGCTGAAAGATGGCAAGAGCGTCCGCTCCGCCTCGCAGCTGAAGTCTGGCGACATCATAGAAACGAAATTCGCCGAAGGCAGCGTGAAGGCAAAAGTAATGAATAATTTATAGTTAACTGAACTTTCGCAAGTATCTCACCCACACGCCCTGAAAGGGCAGAAGCTCCTAGCCCAGGGCAGCGCCCTGGGTAATAAAGGCCGCAATCCTGTCGCCCTGTAAGGGCAAAAGCTTTAAAATATCCACTGTTAACTGTTAACTCCAAAACAAAATAAAACTATGGCAAAAGAAGAAATGAAATACGAGCAAGCCGTAAGAGAGCTTGAACAAATCGTAGAAAGAATGGAGAACGATGAACTCGACATCGACCAGCTCTCCGAACAGTTGAAACGTGCCAAGGTCCTGGTGAAACTCTGCAAGGATAAACTCACCAAGACTGATGAGGAAATCAAGAAGCTGCTCAGCGAAGATTGATTCCCCAAAATGCTATATTCAGGCATAAAAATGGCAAAATCATGCCCGAAAATGGTGTAAACCCATAAAATGATAACGTTTTTATTAAATTTATCGCAAAATAGTTGCAGATTAGTAGAATATTTTGTACTTTTGCAGATAAATATTAGTAGAACATTTTAAAAATAGGATGTTATGAAAGACTTAGATTGGTCTAATTTGTCATTTGGCTATCGCCAGACTGACTACAATGTTCGCTGTTACTATCGCGACGGCAAATGGGGCGAAATAGAAGTTTGCTCTGATGAGTATTTGAAATTGCACATGGCTGCCACCTGTCTGCACTATGGTCAGGAGGCATTCGAGGGTCTGAAGGCTTATCGTTGCCCAGACGGCAAGGTGCGCGTGTTCCGTATGGACGAGAACGCTAACCGCTTGCAGAGCACATGTCGTGGCATTCTGATGCCAGAGGTGCCTACAGAAATGTTCGAGGAGATGGTGAAGAAGGTGGTCCGCCTCAACCAGGAGTGGATTCCTACCTATGAGAGCGGTGCTACGCTCTATATCCGTCCGCTGCTCATCGGTACAAGTGCTCAGGTGGGTGTGCATCCTTCTAAGGAGTATTGCTTCCTCATCTTCGTAACCCCAGTGGGTCCATACTTCAAGGGTGGATTCTCTACCAACCCATACGTCATCATTCGTGATTTCGACCGCTCTGCTCCTCTCGGAACAGGTATCTATAAGGTAGGTGGTAACTACGCTGCTTCCCTCAGAGCCAACCATATCGCTCACGAGAAGGGTTATGCATGCGAGTTCTATCTCGACGCCAAGGAGAAGAAATACATGGATGAGTGTGGTGCTGCCAACTTCTTCGGTATCAAGAACAATACATACGTTACTCCTAAGAGTACCTCTATCCTCCCATCTATCACCAACAAGAGCTTGATGCAGTTGGCTGAGGATTTGGGCATGAAGGTTGAGCGCCGTCAGATTCCTGAGGATGAGCTGGATACTTTCGAGGAGGCTGGTGCATGCGGTACGGCTGCCGTAATCAGTCCTATCAGCTACATCGACGATTTGGATACAGGCAAGCGCTACAACTTCGGTGAGAAGCCAGGTCCTATCTCTAAGCACCTGTATGATACCCTCCGTGGAATCCAGTATGGTACCATCGAGGACAAGCACGGTTGGACAACCGTAGTTATCGAGTAATCCGATGTTTTTCGGATAATCCGAGAGCTTCTTTATTGCGTAAAAAACCAATAAGAGATAATTTTTAGATCAGAGCACTTTGAGGAGTTTCCGCTTCTTGGAGTGCTTTTTTATTTTCAATTCTCTCTTCTCTTATCCTCTTTCTTTGCTTCTCTCTTCTCTCATCCTCTTTCTCTCTTCTCTTATCCAGCATTAGGGTTAACAGGGTTAACAGTTAACAGCTGATTTTTCAAGGGTCCCCCTCGCGTACATTATTATATTATAATATATATATACTTCTTTTATAGTAAGGGGAGGGGTAACCATGCATTTTTGGGCTGTTAACTGTTAACCCTGTTAACCCTGCCAACTATCAACTGTCAACTGTCAATTGTTAACTGTCAATTCTGTCTAATAAAATATGCCTCTCCCTGGTCATCATTGGAGACCAAGGAGAGGCATCATTGAAGACCAGAAAGAGGCTTCATATATAGTTTAAGCTAGCAGAAAACCATGAGCTGCGGGCAGAAAAACTATGAGTTGTGGGCAGAAAAACTATGAGTTGTTTTTTTTAACGTTTTCCTTATTTCACCACAGGAACCCATCTTATTTCTACACAGGGAATACATAGTATTCTCTATCTACGTCGAAATCCAATGCCCATTGGTCGATAATCACGTTGTCATCCAATGCCTTGATATCTATGGTGTGATAACCGTCGAGCAGGGTGACGTAGAAACTCTTCAGCACCTGACCTCGCCAGATGTCAAACTTGCCGTCTTTGCTTCGGGTATCCTCCATCATCTGGCAAACCACCGGTTCGGCATTGTCGATGCTCACACTCACTCGCATATCCTTCGTATTCGACAGATAACCCGGAATCACGGCCAGCGTGAAGCGGGCATCGCCCAACTGACTGCTTGCAAATCTATAGCGCAGACTCGCTCCCTTAGGCAACTTCACGGCTTTGTTGCTGTGACCCAATAAAGGCTTCAGCTCTATATCCTGTGCAGTCTGACCCTTCAGGACTGGGGCTTTCGTATAACTCGTATAGTCGTATGCGTTCTTGGCGATGATCGGCTTGGTAAAGTTTACCAGCGGCTGAAGGTCCTGATCTCTGTCGAAGGCTTCCCCCTTCAGTTGCTTGATTTCGTTGGCAGTAAGGGTTCCCGGCAATTGTGGGGCTTGCATCTCGGCACCATTGATGCTGATGAAGTTGCTCCATTTGCCCTTGCCCAACTTCATATAATAGGCATTGAGCTGCTTCAGGGTGCTGTAGGCGCTGAGGCTCACGGCAGCGGCAGCCTTGGCTTCATCGTCCTTCGGGAACAGTCCCGGACGTGCGATGTCTCTAGCCTCCTGTGCCTCCAGCTCCTTTTCGGCGATGAGGGCAGCCGAGAAGATAGGGTATTTCACGATCTCGAAGAAACCGTCGCGCTGGTTGGCTGGCAGGGTCTTCTCAATGTTCACCGTCTTCGTCTTCAATAAATCATAGTTGTAGAGGAAACGCTCCAGCTCGTTGCCGAACTCGCCCGAATGGAACTTGGTGTCGCCGTATGGCATGGCCATGTAGGCTGGCTGGCGGATGCTGGTGAGTCGGTAGTACTCCTCCATGAGCGGCTGGATCTTCTTGCCGGCAATGCTTCCGAAAAGCTGGTTGAGCCACGACTGCAGATAGTTTCTGATGCCCGCCTTGAGCGCATGTTTGTTCCAGGCAAGATCCGACATCATGGCAAGCTGCAAGGGTGCCTTCTTGGGATTGGTTACGTTGGCTATCCAGGCACAGTCCTCGTCGTTATGAGCCTCGTGGCGGTGGGATTTCTCGTGGCGTTCTGATTTGGTTTCCAGATAATCCCTGTTGTTGAGCATATCGAGTACCAGGCCCGGAGCCACATTCTCGATAGGCATTTCGGCGTTATCGCAAACCATCTTCACGTTCTCGATGGTTTTTCTGTGCTTCTTCTTGTGCTTCTTGCCCGTCCATTCCGTCACCTTGTAGTTGTCGGCGATGCAGATGTCGAAACTGTCTACCACTGCCTTGTTGTAGGTAGCGTCGTGCTTGCCGTCTACCTGCCAGAGGGTGTTGCACTTCAGACGCAGCATCAGGCGGGCAATGCGGCTGTAGTTCTGCGGATTCATCCACTTGCTGCCGTTGAGCGAAAGACCTCTGAATTCGATTCTCGGGATGCCTGTCCATTGCTGGTCTACGGGGGTGAAGAGGCTCTTGCGTGGCTGAGGCTTCAGATCGTACCAGTCCTTCCAGGGTGAAACTCCTGCCATCTTCGAGAGTTCGAGGATGGCGTAGGCAGTGCCTCGGGCATTGCTTCCCACCACAATCAGCTTGTTCTTTCTTACTCCGATGAAGTAGGCGTCCTTGGTGGTGATGATTTTCTGAACGGGCGCACCGAGTTTCTCCAGACTTGAAAACTCCTTGTTGCTGAGCTGGTCGAGCTGGAATATCTGGATAGGAGCGGCGGCTTTCTGGCGGGCAGCATTTCCGGTTACTGCCTTCATGTCGTTCTCGAAAAGGTTGAGAGCGATTTTTACCACAGGGGCAGTCTTGGCGTTGATGTTGTAGCTTACCTGGCCATTGGCATCTGTCCAGTAAACATTGGGTGCTGAAGCATTCACGGCCTTGTGGCTCTTGATGGCTGCGGCAGGTTCGGTTGCCGAAAGATTCGAAGTGAATCCAGCCAAGCCCAAGGCGATGCATATTATAATCTTCTTATAATTCATTTTCTTCGTTTTTAAACGTTGATTGTTCATTAAATGACGTTGTTCGTCGATATTTTGAACCGATGTTCTTCGATATTTGAACCGATGTTCGTCGTTAAGTGCGAAACTTCACATTTTGCAGTTCTGCAAAGATACATAAAAGTGTTTAATATCTGAAATAATTTAGTTTTTATTTGCTTATTACATTATTTATTATTACTTTTGCAGAAGATTTTATGTTTGTAGCACAGTTTAAAAAAGTGGGAACTATGGTATTCAAGTCGAAAATTGATATGTGGTTGGTGATATTTTGCTTTGGTTTCTCAACCATTGCCATAATTCCTATTCTCTTTATTGATTTTAATAGTTGGGATTTGATACTGCCAACTTTATTATTTGTATTTTTAGCTGATATTTTTTGTAATACCAAGTATGTTGTGTCTAATCACATACTTATAGTCAAGTGTGGCTCATTTTTTAGGGCTAAATATGATATAAAAAAAATAAAGAAAATTGAGGAATCTCATACCTGGGAAAGTGCTCCGGCATTGTCGTTATCTCGGATAAGAATCTTATTTGTTGATGGGAAAAGTATTTTAATTTCACCAAAAGATAGGCCTCAATTTTTGGACATATTATATTCCGTAAACAATAAAATAAAGATGTAGAGATGGCAAAGCGGTGCCTTGGGCGTTTAATATCTGAAATAATTTAGTTTTTATTTGCTTATTACATTATTTATTGTTACTTTTGCACAAGACAAATTTAAAAATTATGACATTATATCCAAAATTGATAGAAGAGGCTCTTGCTACGGTGATTTATCCGGGCACCAAGAAGAACCTCATCGAGAGCGAAATGCTGGCGGATACGCCTAGCATCAACGGTATGAAAGTGAAGGTGGTTTTGCTTTTCCCTCGTGATACGGATCCTTTCCTGAAGAGTACCGTGAAGGCGGCTGAGGCTGCCATCCATTATCATATCTCTAAGGAGGTAGAGGTGGAGATTGTTACTGAGTTCAAGTCGGCTCCTCGTCCAGAGGTGGGCAAAATGCTTCCTCAGGTGAAGAACGTCATCGCCGTAAGTTCGGGCAAGGGTGGAGTTGGCAAGAGCACCGTTTCTGCCAATCTCGCCATCGCACTTGCCAAGTTGGGCTACAAGGTGGGCTTGCTCGATACGGACATCTTCGGTCCTTCTATGCCTAAGATGTTTGGCGTAGAAGAGGAGCGTCCTTATTCTGTTCACAAGGATGGCAGGGATTTGATTGAACCTGTAGAGAAGTATGGCGTGAAATTGCTGAGTATCGGTTTCTTCGTAAGTCCTACTACGGCTACCTTGTGGCGTGGCGGTATGGCTTGCTCTGCCTTGAAGCAGTTGATTGCGGATGCCGATTGGGGTGAGTTGGATTACTTTATCCTCGATACGCCTCCTGGCACCAGCGATATTCATCTTACTTTGCTCCAGACGCTCGCTATTACGGGTGCGGTGATTGTAAGTACTCCTCAGCAGGTGGCACTTGCCGATGCAAGAAAGGGTATTGACATGTATCAGAATGATAAAGTGAATGTGCCTATCCTGGGTCTCATTGAGAACATGGCTTACTTTACGCCTGCCGAGTTGCCTGAGAACAAGTATTACATCTTCGGTAAGGAGGGTTGCAAGAACCTGGCCAAGGAGATGAATGTGCCATTGCTGGCGCAGATTCCTATCGTTCAGAGCATCTGCGAGGGTGGTGATGATGGTGCGCCTGCTGCTACCAAGGTTGATTCCGTTACGGGTCAGGCTTTCCTGAGCCTCGCCCAGAGCATCGTTACCGTGGTGAACCGCAGAAATGCCGAGAAGGCTCCAACCAAGATTGTTAGTACGCACAAGTAATCTATTCGGTTAGGTTCTGAAGTTTCGCAAGTAGCATTCTACCGTCCCCGAAGGGGGCGAATATGAATAACCGCGGGTGGAATGACCGAAGGGAATGGAACCTGCGGATAGTCACAGATACTCTCTTATCGTCCCCGAAGGGGGCGAACAGGAGCAAGACTGGATGTGGTTCGCCCCCTTTGGGGACCGGAGGTTACTTGCGAAACTTGAATTAGGTTTAATATAAAAAAGCTAGGATTGTCATCAAGCAGTCCTAGCTTTATTTTTATCAGGGGTTAACAGGGTTAACAGTTAACAGCTGTTTTTTGTATGGTCAACCCCTGATTCTTGAATTTTAGCTCTTTATTTTTTAGCCTCCAGAAGTTCTTCTGCCTCATCCTCTTCTTCTGCAACTTCGGCAGGAAGATTCGCCTTGAGTCTTGCTGAGCGCAACTGAAGTCTGAAAACCAGGCAGGTGGCGAGGAAATAGGCACCGGTCTGTATCCAAAGGGCTCTGAACTCTGGTAGAATGTCGGCTAGCGATGCTCCCATGCTGCTGATTCTGAGGAATCCTCTGATGCCGAAGGTGGATGGGAAAACCCAGGCAAAACCTTGCCAGAAGGCAGGAATATTGCTCTGCGGCCATGAAATACCCGTCATGAAAAGCAACGGAACAGAGGTAAATACTACCAGGAGCATTACATTCTCACGGTATCTTACCAAGCAAGATAGCATCAGTCCGAAGAACACGCACGACAGGATGTAGGGCAGGAGGAAGCCCAGGATGGTGGTCCAGGTTACCATACTGACGAAGCCGAAAAGTTTCGGAACTACCAGCGTCAGGTACATTCCCATCACGGCGTAAACCATGAAATAAACCATCGCCTTGCCGAATACGATGCGGAAAATGCCGCCATAATGCTTGCTCACCGGAATCAGTTCGCGGTTTCTGTTGAGCTCTCTCGATGTTCCTGCCGCCATTCCGATGCCCAGCAGCATGGTTTGCTGCAGGATGAGCACCAGCACGCCTGGCAGGATGGCGTTGCCGTAGCCGCCGGTGGTGTTGAATATCGGCACTTCATCGAATTCCAATGGATGGGCGGTAAGCTCATCGTCTCTATCCGTGAATCCTCCACCTTTCGAAATCTGAATGCCCGAGTTGATATGGCTCGCCACACTCTGTGCCGTCTGGTAAATCGCTTTGTAGGTAAGCATCAGACTCATGTCGCAATAAACGCCCACATGTGCCTGTTCGCCACGGTTCAATCGGGTGTCGAAGTCGGCAGGAATATAGATGATTCCGTGCACCGCCTGCTTCTGCACCAGCTGCTTCGCCTCGTCGAGACTGTTGCAGTAATAGGTGGCCTTAGCATCGGGAGAGGCATCGTAGTCGCGGATAAACTCGCGGGAGCTATGGCTGTGGCTCAGGTCCACAATCGCCGTATCCACCTCTCTCACCACCTCGTTGTTGTAAATCCACGAGTAGAGCAGCGGATAGCCCAGCGGTACCAGGATGCAGAAGATGAGCACACCCTCATCGCGGAAAACATTGCGCATTTCCGTCTTCCAGATGTAGCACATGTCCCAGATGCCATTGATAATCTTATATAATAAACTACTTTTCTTCATTACGGTAAGTATTTATATACCAGCATTGCCTTCTTGATGTTCCAGACGGTGAGGATAGGCAGGGCGCAGAAAAGCACCAGCGCACCCCAGTGGAGCACGGCATCGCTCATCGGGAAACCATTGAAGATGTTCATCTGGTAAATCATGTAGTAGTGACGCATAGGGAAGAGCTGACCGATGGCTTCGATAGGGGAATCCATGGCAAAGAGCGGATAGGTGGCTCCGCAGATGGAGAAACTCACCACGCCCCACAGCGAACAGATACTCATCGACATGCGGAGTGAAGGCATCAGTCCGAAGGCAAAGATGCCGAAGCACTGGCAAGCCAGTACGCTCACCACGCCCAGGAGCAAGATAGGCAGTACGCCGCCCGGATGAGGGAATCCCAACACGTAATAGATGTAGAACTCAAAGAGCAGGAAGATGCTCAGGAAGATGAGCGTCTGCGGCAGCATCTTGCCGGCGATGGCGAGATAAGGGTTGTTGTCCGACATGCGCATCCAGTCCTTGGCACGGTTGAACTTCAGTTCCGTTCCTATAGAATAAGGTGTAAGCAGGAAGATGAAGAGCATGATGAGTCCCGGCACCATCATGGTGGAGAGATAGTAGTTGTAGTTGGCGTATGGATTGCCAATCATGTGCAGATCCACGGCGATGGGTTGCAGGAAGGTCATGATTTCATCATTCGTCTTTCCCAGTGCCGAGAGCTTCGCCATTCCTGCCGCAGCGCCTCCCAGGGTAGAGATGGTCTTCAAATCTCGGAAGAGCAGGGAACCTGCCGCCAGCGACACACTGCTGTAATAGAACGAAATCTTAGGCTGTCGGGAAGCCATCAATCCTGCCTCCGTACCATCGGGGATGAGCAGGAAGGCATAGATTTCGTTCTTCTGTATAGCATGTCTTGCCTCAGCGATGTTTTCGTAATGCGACACCACCTTGGTGGTCTGGAAGGCATCGAGCTTATGTACCAGCTGCCGGGAGGTGGCTGAGTGGTCTTGGTCAACGATGCCCACAGGCATGTCTGTAGGCACACCTTCCTTCATCAGGGAGGTGAAGAAAATCACCACCACGATGGGGAAGATGACCATGCAGAAGAGATAGATGGGATTCTTCCACATGATGCCGCATTCTCTGAGGGCTATATGATATAATCTCTTGAACATAGAAGTTATTTAATGATGAGTGACATTCCCGGGCGCAAACCATCGAGCTTGGTGATAGGACGGGCCTTCACCTCGAAGGTCTTGCGATCGTAATCACCATTGTCCTTGGTGGCCTTCCAGGTGGCGTAAGAGCCCTGGTCCTTCAGGTAATACACTTTCATCTTGATTTCCTTGTTGAAGGCAGGAACGAAAGCGGTGAACTCATCGCCCTTGTTCAAACCCTGCAGATGGTCTTCGCGCACATTGAAAGTGCCCCACATATCGCTCATGATAGAGATGCTCATGATTGGGGAACCGAGACCTACCAGCTCGCCTACCTTAGGATAGACATTGCTTACCTCGCCTTCGCACTGAGCCACCTGAACCGTCTCCTTCAAAAGATTCTTCACTACATCCACGGCGCTCTTGGAAGCCTGGGTGTTGTTGGCTGCCATGCGCTTCTCCTGCTCACGTGCACCGTTCTTCGCCATCTCATACTGGCTTCTGGCTGCTGCCACCTGAGCCTCGGTAGCCTTGTAGGCAGCGAAAGCCTCGTCGCGCTTCTGACCGCTGATGACGCCCTCGTTGTAGAGGTTCTGCATGCGGTCGTAGGTTTTCTTGGCGATGGTAGCGGCTGCTTCTGCCTGCTGAACCAGCTGGAAGGCACCCTGAATCTGCTCCTTGCGGGCACCGGCATCGGTCAAATCCTTCATCGCCTCGGCTGCCGCATTGGTAGCCTGGAGCATCTGCTCCTGCGATTTCATCTCTGGAACTTCAAGGATGGCGAGGGTATCGCCCACGTGAACGTAGTCGCCCTCTTTCACTCTCAACTCTACTACACGACCCGGCAGCTTGCAGGATACTCTGTATTCTGATACTTCCACTTCGCCCTGGATGGTTTCGTCCTTCTGTTCCAGAGTGAAGAAACCGATGACACCCACGAGGATGACTACTGCCGTAAATCCGATAACGGCGAGCAATATGTTGTTATGCTGTGATTTCTTAGACATATTCTTCTGATTTTTATTTTATGTTTTTATAATTACTGCAGGATTCCCAGTGCCTTGTTCAGGCCCACCTGAGTCAGTTTCACGTCGATTTCTGCATCAATCTTCTGGCTCTGTGCCTGCTGCCAGGCGGTCTGTGCAGCCATCACGTCGGTCACCTCCATCACGCCTTCCTTGAATCCAAGGTTGGCGCATCTCAAGTTTTCCTCGGCACTGTCGATGTTCTTCATCGCCATGCTGAGCTTCTTCTGCGCCTCCTTTACCTTAAACTGGCTTTGGGCAATCTGGAGATGGATTTTCTCGCGGGTATCGTCGAGATTCATCTGGGCGATGTTGCTGGCAGCCTTGGCGGCACGCACCTTATAGGCTCCGTCGAACCAGTTCCATACCGGCACCTGAACGATGACGCCCACATTCCATACACCAGCAAACTTCTTCTCGAAACCATTGAATACATTAGGATTCGAGATGGTGTATCCGCCTGTTAAAGCCACGTGTGGCAGATAGACGGCACGCACCAGATTGGTGGCCTGCTTCGAGATGTCGAGGGTGTTCTGCAACATGCGCAACTCCGGACGGGTGTTCAGGGCTGAATCGGATGCGGCTACCCGCTGCTGCTCTGTATCCACCGGTGTTCCTGACAGGGCCAGCGACTCCTTGTCTTCATCGGCAAGGGTTATCTGCTGGTTCATCGGAATGCCGCAGAGCTGACAGAGCAGCATCTTCGAGAGTACCAGTCCGTCTTCTGCCTGGGTAATCTTCATTTCGGCTTCGTTCACCTTCACATCTACCTTCAGGCCATCCGCCTTGGTGGCTACTCCCTGCTGAATCATCTTGTGTACATCCTCGTTGAGCTTCTTCACCAGGTTGTGATAGCTGGTGGCAAGTTTGTACTTCTGTTTCAGGGAAACGGCGAGCCAGTAGGCCTGGTCGATGCTGTAGAGGGTCTGCTGGGTCTGCATGTCGAGGTCGTTGTCGGCGATTTGCTCTCCGATGTCGGCTATCTTGTTGGCTGCGATGATGGCTCCACCCATGTAGATAGGCTGTCGCACCATCACGCTACCAGCCCACATGTTTCGGGTGTCGGTGCGGAAGGCATCTACCACGCTTTGACCCAGGGCGTTGCCCTGCTGCTGGATAAGGCCGCCTTTCTCGTTGAGCAATCCGCCAATCTTCTGTGCCTGTTCTGGGGTAAGCAGTCCTTTGCCCACCAGTTCGGTCATCATATTGTTGGCGTTGCCTGAAATGCCGCCCAGGATATTGGATCCCAGATTGCTGAATGCTGATTTCTGACCCTCATTGAGCAGTGAAATCTCCTTACTGAACCATTCGTATCCGCCCAAGGCATCCACCTTAGGCAAATATTTCGTGCGTGCCGACTTCTTCAGGTTGGTCGCCACGTCTTTCTTGAGCTTAGAGGCATTGAGCTGCTTGTTGTTGCGCAGCGCCATGGCACGGCAACTGTCCAGGTTCAATTCCAGAGATTGAGCCTCGGCGGCAGTCATTGCTCCCATCAGCATGATAAGAGTTAATATTTTTTTCATCCTTTTACAATAATATTATATAATATCGGATGCAAAATTATGGAATTATTCTTAAATGGCAAAGAAAATTTAATTATCAAATCTTTAAGAATCGAAAAATATATTATATTATGGAAAAAAAGAACATACAAGATGAGTTCTCGTTGCTCTTTTTCTCCTGAATAATATGGTAAGTTATTCTCTTTATCTTTGATAAGTTATCCTCTTTATCTTTGATAAGTTATTCAAATTCAACGTTTATTTCTCCTGCCCATTCCGGATTGAATAGGATGTTGAATCCGCCATTTCCTTTATCGTCTTCATCTTCTCCATCGCCGCCACCCGGATTGTCGCCGGAACTTTCGGCTATGCTGATGTTTGTCTTGGTGATGTAGTTGCACTTCACCTCGATGTTGTCTTTGTCCAGTTCCCTGAAGGGTTTGCCGTCGGCGTCGAGAATGCTGATTTTCATGTTCAGTCCCTGACTGTCTTCGTGCGGGAAGGTATATACGGAATAGTCTCTCTGGTCTTTAGTCAGTTTGAAGACTTCGGTCTGACGGCTGTTCACGCATCCGTAACCGCTGGTGGCGTCGAGGGTGCTGCTTCCTCCCGTGTAGTAGAACTTGATGCTTCGGGCATTGGCAGGGATGACGGAGTCGGTGATGTGGACCTTGAATTGTGCCACGGCTCGTTTCAGTTCTATCGTCTCTTCGGTTTCCTCGCTGGTGATGTTGAGTCTGCCGTAATAATAAAAGGTGTCGGTGAGTTTGTTGTTGCTGAATTTTATCTTTTCCGGAGAGCTGATGGTGCAGTTGCCGGCTCCGTTATGTCCGATGATGACTACCCGGTATTCGCCTTCGTCCAGAGCGACGGAGAGTTTGCCGTATTCCTTGTCTGTAGATAGGGTGTTGAGGGTCTTCACCTTTCCTATTTCGTCGAAGATGCCGAGTGAGAGTCGGGAGCATACTTTCTCCAACGGGATGGCATTGCTGTCGGCAGCCTTGGTGTTTAATCCAGCAGCCTTGGTGTTGAATTCTGTCGACTGGTTCTTTCCCATGGAGACATGGAAGGTTACATTGGCGTTTGCATCATGTGGGTCAGTACTCGTTTCATCGAGTGCAAACTTTTCGCATGAAGTAAGCGTCGCTACTAGCATCATCAGGAAGGATGCTACGAGAGCGTAGTTCTTCTTCTTCATAATCTTTTTAGGTTTTTGGATTGCTTTCCTATGCATGGGTCAAGATGTTTTCTTGTGCATGAAAGTCGAAGCAAATATACGTTTTTTCTGCGAAAGTGGCAAGGAAAATTTAAAAAATCTGCATTTCTTTTGCTAATTATCTGTTTTTTAGTAATTTTGCACCTGAAAATCAGAACAAGATGAGGCTTACACCTCTTTATATATATTAAGGTTTAAAAGACATATTTATGGATAAGAAGATAAAAGCATTGTTTTTCGACATCGACGGCACGTTGGTGAGTTTCAAGTCTCACAGGATTCCGCAGAGTACTGTGGATGCTTTGGAGCAGGCTAAGAAGAATGGGGTAGAGGTGTATATTTCTACGGGACGCCCTAAGCAGATTATCAATAACCTCGGTCAGATAGAGCATCTCATCGATGGTTACATCACAGCCAATGGTGCCCGCTGCTTTGTGGAGGATACATTGGTGAGCCAGCACGCCATCCTTCCTTCTGATGTGAAGAAAATCATCGAGGCTGCTGATAGAGACAACTATCCTGCCATCGTGGTAAGCGAGAGCCGTTTTGCCATCCATCATTATACCGACGAGGTTTATGAGATTTTCTGCAAGGGACTGGGGGTAGACAGCAGCGTTTTCGTCACCGATATCAACAGTTTGGGTGATGAGGCTATCCTGCAGGTTACTCCTTTCTGCACCGTGGAGCAGGAGGCGCTCCTGATGCCTACGCTCGAAAACTGCACTTCCGGCAGATGGCATCCTGCCTTTACCGACATCACAGCGCGTGGAGCCGACAAGGGAAAGGGACTCCAGGCAATGGCTGATTATCTGGGTTTGAACATTGATGAGACCATGGCTTTTGGCGATGGCGGCAACGATATCTCTATCATCAAGGAAGCTGGAGTGGGTGTGGCAATGGGCAATGCCGGCGAAGAACTGAAGCAGGTGGCCGATTATATTACCACCCATGTAGATGAGGATGGAGTTAGGAATGCCCTGCTGAAGTATGGAGTAATCTAAAGTTCAGCTTTTTGATATTAATCCTTACCTTTTGTCTCTTTTTTAGTTCTAAATAGTTTCTAAAAGTAAATAAACATGCGGAATATATACGAAAAAGATAGAAAAATAAGGTAATTGTGGTGTTTTGTTATCAAAAAGTTTGTTTGTTTTATAAAATGTATGTATCTTTGTACCCGAATTTGTAAGTTGTTAAACAAAAGAGGGATGATGTATGACAAAAAGTCATATTTGTGAGGCGGCTTGTCATATAAGAGATAATGAATATAAAGATATAAGGCAAAGTGATTTTGCCTCGTTGTTGACAATGTCAACACTTATATCTCTCTCGTCTTGGGGACCGGCAGTGGCCGGTCCCCTTTTTCTTTTTAGAGAGATTTCTTTCTTTATAAATGAAGTACTATTGATAGATGAAGTAGTTGCCTCCATCGCTTTGGCAATACTTCTTCAGAAGCTGGATGATGAATTCGGCATTCTCTCGTACGTGCTGCTCATCTCCATCATAGCCGTTGATGAGAACCACCAGATGGGTCGTGTCAATGGTCATTTTGGTTCGCTCGTTGTCGCTGGTAGGAGTTCCCACGCCACCTATTTTGTCTCGGTAAACAGGCAGACCTTCGATGTTGATCATGCCTCTGCCGATACCCTCGTATGGTTCGCCAGCCTTGCCCACACCCAGAGTCAGGGTATCTCCCTCAAACTTATCGGCGTCAAAACCGCCGATACTGTAGCCGTATGCGATGCTTGCCAGATTTACCAAGTCCACCAGCGTATCTCTTTGATAGAGTTCCTTGCCCTGCAGCATTCTTCGGATGAGGGCTTCTGAAGCAGGGCGATAGCGTGAAGGGTCCTTTCCGCAGGCACGATATACCTTTCGAGTGGCAGCGATGCCGCTCATCTCTTTCAGGGATTCTGTGGTCAGCGTCTCCTTATACTTCTCGCCAAGTGCATGAATCTCATCCCAGAGTTCCTGACAATATGGGGTGTTTACTACATTGGCTTCTACGCATGCACCTACAAAGGTGGGGCAAACTGATTCGATTTCTTCTGATACAATAATTTTCATGATGAATTTCCGTTTTCTGTTAAACCTAACTGATTGGTAGAGCAAAAGTACGAAGAAATATTGGAATAGCCAAAAGTTCTCCCTGTTTTTATCGTATATTAAATATGTTTGCGTATGCGTACGCCTATGGGTATGCGTGCCTGTGTGCCTGCACACACATGACATGTGTGTATGTATATTATAAGGAGTAAAAAGAAAGAAAAACGCTTATAATTGTTTATAACTGTTAAAATATAAGGTAAAATAAAACTTTTTTCGTGAAAAATTTGGTGGATTCAAGAATTGTTCGTACTTTTGCACTCGCTTTTGAGAAATCAAGCATTACTCAAAGCAACAGAAGAAAGAGTTCTTTGAAAGATTTTGCATAAACAGACAAGTAGTACAAGAAGCGGTTAACTTCTTAGAAATAAGAAAGTTG
>ERZ791912.196-NODE-196-length-42639-cov-32.766438_pt1 | contig 42639 bp, 38 predicted proteins | sample MGYA00510141_ERZ791912 | MGnify/ENA primary metagenome ERZ791912 (study PRJEB30046, sample SAMN00792082) | human gut metagenome | study: EMG produced TPA metagenomics assembly of the A metagenome-wide association study of gut microbiota in type 2... | reverse complement strand
TGCTCAGGAACTTATAAATAAAGTTAAATTATAGTGTTGCGGAATTAAGGATGAAATCATTTTTGCAATTAATTCGTCCACAACAATGGGCTAAGAATTTATTTATATTTCTGCCATTATTCTTTCATGGCACTTTGTTTGATTATAAACTTTTAATAAATGCTTTTATTGCATTTGTAAGTTTCAGTTTCATTGCAAGTTCTATTTATTGTTTTAACGATATATATGATGTAGAGGCCGATCGATTACATCCCAAAAAGAAATTAAGACCCATCGCATCGGGTAAGGTAACAATTGCTCAAGCATACCTGTACATGATTATCTTAATTATCGCATCGCTTTTAAGCGCTTTGTTATGTGAACATAAGATGGAATTGATGTGTTTGATTATAATATACTTCTTAATGAATGTAGCATATTGCATTAAACTAAAACACCTTGCTTTGGTTGATGTGTTTATTATTTCCATAGGTTTTGTATTGCGAATTTTTGTAGGTGGTATCGTTACAGAAATCGAACTGTCTTCATGGATAGTATTAATGACTTTCCTGTTAGCATTATTTTTAGCTTTTGCAAAGAGGCGAGATGATGTCGTTTTGTATGAAAATACAGGAATGCAGCCAAGGAAAAATGTTAATAGATACAATCTTGCATTTATGAATTCTGCCGTGACACTTACAAGTTGTATAATGGTTGTATCCTATATAATGTATACGGTATCACCTGAAGTCATTGCAAGATTGCATACAAGATATCTTTATTTAACGGTTTTATTTGTTTTTGCTGGTATTTTCAGATATTTGCAATTAACAATAGTTGATGTAAAAAGCGGTAGTCCAACGAAAGTATTATTACATGATAGATTCATACAATTAAGTATTCTTCTATGGATCTTATCTTTCTTGATTATCATCTATTGGTAATAAGTTTTTCAAAGTTTAGTTAATACGTGAAAACAGTATGAATAAATCAGTCAGATAGGTTTTAGTCGTTAAAAATAGAATTGTATTATAGTAATTGTTCAGTATGTCACAAATATCAGAAAATAAACAAAGGATAATTAAAAACACATTATATCTCTATGCCAGAATGTTGGTTTTGATGATTATAGGTTTATTTGCTTCAAGAGTGATATTAAATTCTCTTGGAGAAGTAGACTTTGGTCTTATAAATGTTGTAGGTGGTATAACTGCGATGTTTGGTTTCCTTAATGGTTGTTTGGGTGCAGCCACTTCGCGATTTATAACATTTGAATTAGGGCGTAATGATTATGTTGCGTTGAATAAGGTCTTTAATGCCGCTCTTGTTGTGCATATAATGATTGCCATTATTATTGTAATTTTAGGAGAGACAGTTGGCTTATGGTTCTTTTATAACAAGATGGTTATTCCTGAAGAGAGGCTTGGTGCATCTATGTTTGTATATCAATTATCAGTTTTAGGTACGCCTATTTTCCTATCACAAGTTCCTTATAATGCAACATTAATAGCCCATGAGAATATGAAGATTTATGCTTATTTTTCGTTGGTTGATGGTATCTTTAAGTTGGTTAATGCATATTTGATATTTATCTCTCCAATGGATAAAATGGTATTTTATGCTTCTCTTACTTTTATAGAGAGTTTAGCATGTTTAGTTTTTTATAGGATATATTGCATAAGGCATTATTCTGAAACATCAATCAAAATATGTAAAGACAAAAAACTATATAAAAACATGTTTTCATATGCTGGTTCAGATTTAATCGGACAAATAGCAGGACTTGCTCAAGGTGACGGCTTAAATTTATTGCTTAATACTTTCTTTGGTCCAGTTGTAAATGCAGCTCGAGGCATTGCTTATCAAGTTCAAGGTCATGTCAGTAAATTCAGTGGAGGTTTCATGACTGCCGTTAAACCGCAAATAATAAAATCTTATGCAGCTGGCGATATTGATGGTATGCTTAAATTAGTCAAACAGGGTGCCTGTTTTTCGTTTTATTTAATGTTAATGATAGCATTACCTGTTTGTTTGGAATCCAAGCAACTACTTACGTGGTGGTTGGGTAAATATCCTGCTCATACCGAGTCTTTTTTGATTTTGATTATTATATTTTGTTTGATTAATACTTGGAAAGAATCAAGAGGTACAGCATTGCATGCTACAGGAAAACTTTTACTCTCAAATGTGACAGTTGGTATATGTATGTGTTTAGCATTTCCTATATCATATATATTTCTAAAACTTGGTGGAGTGCCAGAAAGTGTCTTTGTTGCAGCAATTATATCTATATTTTTGAGTGACATAATTGGAGTGTTTGTTTTACGGCATTATGTAAGATTTTCTATTCCAAATTATCTATTGTCTGTTCATGTACGATGTATTTGTGTTGCGGTTCTCGCTTGTTCTGTATCATATTTTGTGTATGATAAAATTTTAGAACCAGGAGTTTTTAGAGTCATATTGAATGCTGTAATATCTATAATAATGGTGGGTGTTGCTAGTATAACAATAGGTATGGATAAATCAATGCGCAATAAAATGGTTAGTATTGTTGCTCATAAGTTTACAAGGATTAAAGATAAGTTTTATAAATGAAAATAGCATTACTTAATCTTCCATTTGACAACAATTATGGGGGAAATCTTCAACGTTACGCTCTGATGCAAGTCTTGCAAGATATGGGGTATGACGTAACTCATCTTAATGCATGTTTTACTTGGTATAGTACGAAGATGCCTGGTCGTTTTCCTTTATATACATTGGGAAAAAGGATTGCGCGTAAAATCTTGAAAGATTGGAATACTGGTATTTATCCCGAAAGACATAATAAGCAGCGATTTATAAATGACAATAAGTCAGCTTTGCCTTTTTACAATAAGTATGTTAAGCATACCAAGCAGATTACTTCTTATAAAGAGTTGTGCAAATACAGGCATTTTGATGCATATATTGTTGGTTCAGATCAAGTTTGGCGCAAGAAAATGACAGTCTGCTATCCTTTCTCTTCTCTTTTCTTTGATTTCCTTAGAGGGGAAAAAGTAAAACGTATAGCATATGGATGTTCTTTTGGTACAGACAAAAATGAACTGACCGATCAGGAAATCAAGGAACTTGGGGAACTATACAATCTTTTTGATGCTACATCAGTTAGAGAAGATTCTGGCTTAAAATTAATTGCGGGGTACGGGTGGAAATCTCCCAAACCATCACTCGTTTTAGATCCTACACTTCTTCTAAATAAAGAAAGATATATCGACATCATTAAAAATGGTAATACTAAACCTTCAAAAGGTAATATGTTTTGTTATGTTCTTGACAGTAACGAAAATACAGAATCTGTGATTCGTCAGGAAGCAGAAAAACGTAATCTAAAACCATTCAAGATGTCAATAAACTCAGACCAGATGTTTTCAATAGAACAATGGTTGCGTTCTTTCTTGGATTCAGAATATATCGTCACAGACTCTTTTCATGGTTTTGTATTCTCTATTATATTCAATAAACCAGTAAAGTTGATGAATAATCCTTTTAGGGGAAATGAGAGATTTGATTCTCTGAAACGAGTATTGGAATATAATCCAGATTCTGAGAATATTGATTGGGTTGCTATCAATGATAGAATTAATCAAAGGGCTAAAGATTCAATTGCTTTCCTTCAAACAGCTTTAAAAAATAAATAATGAACAGCAAACAAAACTTACTTTTCGTTCTTCCTTTTCTCCCATATCCAATGGAGAGTGGAGGGCATCAGGCTTTATATAATGGTATAGCAGCCGTTAAAGACGATTACAATATCTTTGTAATGTTTCAAGCCGTTGATGATGAGCATTATCATAAGTCAGTAAAACAATTTCTGAAACGTATTCCGAATGTCCATGTAATTCCGCTCTTGAGCAAGGTTCATATAGAGACTTTCATGGAAAAGGTTGTGCGAAAGTCGAAAAGCCTCTTGAAGAAGATTTTGTGCATAAAGACGGTTCTTGTTCCCGTAGATCCTATTAAGAATACTTGCAATTGGTGGAAGACAACAATAACACCTGCAGAGAAAGACTGGTTAGAACTTATCCATCGTACCTGTTTGGAATATCATATTGATATTCTGCAAATAGAAATGCCATGGCGCATTTCGGATGTATTGGCGGTACCAGATGGTATAAAAAAAATATATGTTCATCATGAGTTGGGATTTGTAAGGCGTGAACTGGAAATAGAGAAAATGGATAATTCTGTTTATGCACAGGCTTGTAAGGTTTTTGCGGACATGAATGAAATCCGTTTGCTCAATCTTTATGATGAAGTGATAACCCTTTCACCTATTGATGCAAAGAAATTGGTTGATGCAGGTGTGAAGTCGCCTGTATATTCATCCTTTGCCATCATAGACTCATCAAAAGAAATTCAAGAGGACAAGGGAGATGGAAAACGACTGACTTTCATAGGACCAGAGATTCATAATCCAAACTTTGTGGGTGTAACCTGGTTTTTGGAAAATTGTTGGTCGCACTTGAAAGAGAAATGTCCTGATATGCAGCTGGATATTATTGGCAATTGGTCTGAAAACCGCATCAAGGAGTATTCATTGAAATATAAGGATGTCCATTTCCTCGGATTTGTGGATGATCTTTATGCTGCCATTAAGGATAGTACAATGATTGTTCCAATTACAATAGGAAGTGGTATAAGAATGAAAATCTTAGAAGCTTCGAGCAAGGGTGTACCTTTCGTCAGCACTTCGGTGGGGGCAGAAGGAATTCCTGTTGTTAATGGTCAGGATTGCTTCATTGCAAATACGCCAGACGAATTTATAGAGAGCATTTTGAAATTGCAAAATCCTGATTTGCGCCATAAATTTGCCGAAAATGCTAATATGATGATACGCAAACATTACTCTTTAGAGGCATTGAGGAAAAACAGACTGGAAATATATGAAAAACTATAATCCCTCTGTCGGTTATCTCAAGGCATTAGGAATCCTGCTAATGGTTTTAGGACATTCAGGAAATACGCTTCATATAAATCATTTCATCTATATGTTCCACATGCCTCTCTTCTTTATCGCTTCCGGCTATTGCTTTAAAGAAAAATACCTTTCAACTCCTCGGAAATACATATTTAATAAGGTGAAGGGTATCTATTGGCCGTATGTGAAATGGAGTTTACTATTCCTGTTACTGCACAATGTATGTTTCCATCTGCATCTTTATAGCGCTCAATATGGATGGAAAGAATATGTTTCTCATCTCTATACTCCTACAGAGTACTTTCATCTTGCAAAATGTGTTCTTTTTAAGATGCAGGGACATGAGCAACTTCTCGGTGGCTACTGGTTTATGAATGCTTTGTTTTTCGGATCTCTCATTGTATGGCCTGTGATTCGATATGTGAAGCAACCGCTGTGTGGGGGGGCGATTCTGATAGTAATATGCACAGTTCTTAATAAAACTTGTTGGCAAATTCCATTCATTAATATCTCATCGCAAGCTTTTGCTGCAGTCTTATTGATATATATCGGCTATAGTCTTGCGAAATATAGGATAAAACCTTTCAACTATTGGCAAATAGCTTTGTCGCTATCAATAACATTAATAGGTTCCTTTGTTTGGAATATGGCTATGAATCAGAATTCATACAGTAATAAGCGGTTTATTCCATATATTATAACCGCAGTACTTGCTTCATGGAGTTTCTATTCTTTGTTTGATAAGATGAAATCTTCTCAAGGGAAATGTGCCAAAATCTTAGACTTCATAGGAAAGAATACCCTTACGATTCTTACATGGCATTTCCTTGCTCTCAAACTGGTTTCATTATTGATTATAGGTGTCTATGGCTTGCCAATAGAGCGGCTTGCAGAATTTCCTGTTATCACAGAACATTCGCAACAGGGATGGTGGATTGCTTACTTCATTGTAGCAATGGTAGTGACATGTGGAATAGCTTATTGCAATAAATGGATAAAAAACAACGGGTTGAAACTATAATTTAAATATGGTAAAATATACATTTCTTCCTGCCGGCCTATAAGCCTGACTTTTTAGAGGTAGCATTGAGAAGTAGTGATAGCTTTACCCTATAATGCCAAGGAAATCTGTATTGGGTAATATTGTAAAATCTTGATTAATATGACAATAAGAGAAAGAGTAAATGAATATGCCAAGACTGTTTATCAATTGTTTTGGCAAAAAGGAGTGACTGATGTGATGAAGATGCTGGTTACGACTTTAGATTTTATTTATCTAAAGAGAAAGACTGACACAGACCCTTACGCTTTCAATGGGGATGATACTTTCTTATGGGGGAATCTTTGTCTATATGATAAAATACCTTTTGAAGAAATATACACGTATAAGCTTGATTCTTTTTATTTTAAGCAAAAAAAGTATGACTTTATGGGTTTAGAGAACTTTCCCTCTAGCTTGACTGTACATGAGTTCTCTGGTATATATGAGTTGTTTCATCTTACAGATGAATTGTTTAAAAATATCGATCAGATGGATGTAAAAGAACAAGACGTGACTCTACATGGGCTAATATTTGAAGAACTTGTTGATTCATGGGGTATATTAAAGCAAACGAGATACTCTTTGTCAAAGCATATAGCCAAATTACTCCCTTTGTTGGTTGATGTAAGAGATAATGATTCTATTTATATTCCTAATGGTGGAATAGGAGAATTGCCTTTATGTACTTTTAGGCAAGTTCAATTAAAAAAGATCCCTAATCAGAATTTGAAAGATGATATAGATGGTTTTACTACCTTCGATAATCAAATTGATTATATGCATAGTTTGGATAGATTTCCCACCAAGCTTCTGAGTGTTGATGAAAAAAATAAGTTTTTTGCATATTTATGTGCAATGAATTTCTTTTTGAATGGAGTGAATTTACAAATCCATATCGAAAATGTAGATTTCTGGAATCAGAGTTATGCTAAAAAACAAAAAGGTAAATTTACAAAAATTCTATCGTGTTTCATAGAAAAAGAATCTGCTGTTCGTATCTTGGGTATTAGATCTATTCTGGAAATGCTTGCTCCAAATGGCAAAGCTGCCGTTGTTGTACCAGAGTCGTTCTTATTTTCCAGAGACAGTAAAACTACTGAGTTTAGGCGTTCTTTGCTTCAAGAAAATCATATTGATGCAGTGATATCTCTTCCAAAAGGAGTTTTGTTGGGGACAAACGTAAAAACTTCCATATTGCTTTTCTCAAAAGATAAAACAACTGGGAATATATGGTTCTGTGATTTATTGAACGATGGATATTCGAAGGTGGGAAGACGACAAAGAAATGCTGATTTCCCGCTCCCGAAGTTAGTCAATAACTACAGGAACCGATGGGAGGAAAATACTAATTTAATGTATTCTGCTCAAGTTTCTGTAGATGAAGCGATGGCGAACAATTCTTTATTGGCTATAAATTATTATAAAGAAATTGAACCTGTAATGAAAGAATTCGTTGATCCATATGAGACGTTGAAAGACTTGTTGGTTCTTGAGGAAAAAATTAAGACTGGATTGGACGAACTTTATAAAATGTTATGAAATGGAGGAGTTAAGGTTAGGTGATTTGTTTGAAATAAAAACATTGGATTTGAATAGGCTTTTGCAATATTCTGAAGAGACGTTTGTCGCTTTTGATTATGACAAGAGAATATGTGATTTTGTTAAACCTGTTATTTTGATAAGTGCAATAAAGCCCGTGACGATTCAATATGTAAAGGATAAAATTGAGTTGGGTCGCAGAGTGTATTGCCTTCTGAATGTTGTTCCAGAGGTCGTTTCGACAAAGTTTGTTTATTATTATCTTTGCGGAAATCGAGATTTGCTTGATAACTATTATATGGGCTTTACCATTCAAAATTTGACATTGACGGATTTGCGAGATATAAAAGTAAAAATACCATCTATGTCAGAGCAAATGGAATCTGTTAAGCGTTTGGATGTATTGGAAAAAATGATGTTTGATCGTGCTGAATGCATGAGTAAACTAGGTGAGATATTCCCTGCCTATTATGAAAAGGTATTTAGTGTGAATGCTAAATTTTGGGAAAAGAAAAAAGTAACCGATTTCTCCAAAAAGAAGATATACGATAGTTCGAAGCATGGCTTTGAAGTTATTCCTAAAGAAAATGGTGTCTTTGTTAATCTCGGAAAGCGAGTTTTTTATGAGGTTAATAGAGAAGTTTGTAATCCATATTTCTTGGCAGCGGCATTGAAAAATGCAATTGTTAAGAAGTCTCGTAAAAATGGAGCTTGGACCAGTATTGATTATTATGGCTTGAGTTTATCTCATTTGGAAAAATGTTTCATACCATTGCCAAATAATATGGAACAGCAAAATGATTTTCAGTTGCTTTATGAGAAGTTGGAGCAAATAAAGGATAATATGGATTGGTTTATGTACAAATTGCAGAATTTGTATGAGAATTATCTATTTAAGTTGTTCTACAGGGATTCCTTGTCAAAAGAACTTTCGCAGTCATTGCTTAAACTAACAAAACTTGGCAAAACTATCGAACGGTATTCGTACAAGAATCCTTATAGCTTTAGTTCGCTTATGGCTTATGACGAGGCAAGGTCAGAAGAATATAGTGCTTTGAATTCAGAAACTCACAAACAAGTCTTTGATGAAAAAACCGGAAAAATTTCAATTGTTTATCCATGAAGTTATTAAGATTAAGAATTGATACAGACAATGGATTCCGCAGTTTAGGAAAAGGATTCGAAGTTCAGTTCCATCAGTTCGAGGATGTGAAGGAAGATGATAGTTTTCGTCCGATTTGTCTGGTGGGATTAAATGGCTGCGGAAAGTCCAATGTCTTGGAAGCATTGTCTTTGATTTTTTACCACATAGAATTGTGTGTAGGTATTCATCTACCTTACTCGATAAAGAGTGGAACAGCTTTTCGCTCTAGCCATTGTGTGATAGATGCCTTTACCTTGGAATATCTGATGGAAGAGCCAACCTTTGCAGCTAAGAACACATCTAATAGTTGGGCTCGGATAACCATTTCGAAAGAAAAAGACAAGGAGCCTATCATGTTTAAGACGGAACAAAAGAAGGGCAAAAGAGTGAAAATTGACTTGAAAAATCTTTCAGAAGGTAAAGTGGCAATTGCAAAAAGTTATTTGCCCAAGTATATTGTTGGCTATTCATCTGGAGAAAATGAGACATTGAGCATACCTTTCATAAAGAGTCGATTTATCCATCTTTTTGAATTTAAGGAAGCTACAATGAATAATGTAGCAGATTATATCTATCCTGAAAATAGCTTGATATATGTGGATGCCAATATGAGCCAAGCCATATTGTTGTCATGCCTTTTGTTTGAAAATGAGGAAACATTAAAATCATTGGCAGATATTGAAAATACTGGTATCTTGGGTATAACAAGTTTTCGTATGAGATTGAGGGAAGATTCTTTCAAATCTGATACATCAAGCGAGGAATATTCTTATTTCCGAATTTTGAAGACAACATTGTTTGAGAAATTAGAAGCTTGTTCCACGATGTCTTGGTTTGATAAAGAGTCAAATGCATATTATTTCGACTTTTGGGTGAATGAAGCTACAAAGCAGGCTTTTCGTTATCATTTTCACTCAGGAATGGGATGTTTCTTGATGCTTCGATTACTTTATGAATTGAATTTGTCCGCTGTAGGTTCTAATAAGGAAAATGAAATATTCTCTTCCGAGGGTGTTTATACGGATGGCAAATATTCAAAACCAGGAGCCGATAATGACATCTTTCATTTCCTGGATTTTTATTTGAGGAAAAAAGTAGGTCGTGATGGAGAATGCAAGAATTTACTCTTACGCCAATTCTCGGATGGTGAGCATCAATTTATTCATACGATGGCGATATGCTTGTTGTTGAAGGATAGCGATAGTTTGATATTGTTGGATGAACCTGAAACTCATTTTAATCCCAGTTGGCGTTCTCGGTTTGTGAGTATCTTAAATGAAACATTGAGAAATGCGAGTCAAGATAAAAATGCTAATTTTAAGAAAGAAGTGCTCATCACATCTCATTCACCTTTTATCATTTCTGATTGTTTGCCTGAGAATGTTATCATATTGGACAAGGATAAAAATGGAATATCGCATGTGAGCAGTGCAAAAGAGCGTGGCTTTAATACTTATGGTGCTTCTACCAACATAATAATGGCAGAAATATTCGACAGCACAGACTCTATTGGCGGAAGGGCTTATCAAGAAATGCAAGATATGGCAGAGAATGAGCATGTTGATAAAAAGTCATTGATAAAACAAGTTAATGATGGCTTTGGCGATTCCTTGGAAAAAATGATGATGATGGGTAAGATAAACGAAAGGAAATAGCTATGTTGATACCTTTTTTATATTATACGGGACAAAATATACAGCAGATAGAAAAGTTTATGCGTGATCTGTTCTTTAATATAATGTTTGAGGCCCCAAAGCATCAGGGCGGAGAATTAAAAGATGTTGTACCTTCAGAATATAAGTCTTTGTTTAAGTTTCACTTAAAAAATAAGAAGTTAGTTTTTACCGCCATTTCCAATAAATTGTACAAGGAATTTCAGCAATTGAGTGAGAAGCAAATTGAAATTTTGAAAAAGGCATATCAGGTAAATAATCAGATTAAAGATGTTTGTCATGGTGATATTGTTCCTATAAGATTCGCTGATTTAAATGCTATGTTTGATACGGTAAATGGAAAAGCATTTTTGAAAGACTTACAGGCTTTTTGCGAACTTCAATATACTTCTTGTTTGGATTTGGCTGAATTCAAACAAGCGTTTGGATCTTTAGATGATTATTATAAGAAATTGGTTGGCAGTGATGATGTCTGTCATTGTTGTGGAATTGGAACAGTTCTGACAAATAATAATTCTCATCGTGATGCGTTTGATCATTATTTGTCTAAGAAGAAATACCCATTTGTCTCTGTAAATTTTAGAAACCTTATACCTATATGTGATGCATGTAATAGTTTGTATAAGAATCAAAAGGATACCTTGTTTTATGTGCAAAATGGTAAAGAGTTAAGACGAAAGGTGTTCTATCCATTTTATGAAAATGGTGACGAAGTGCCTTATAAAATAAAAATCGGGATTCATTTAGCATGTTGTTATAAAACGATAGGAATTAAAGCCGATATGATAAACTTGATATATGATTGCCCTGGGCATGATGAAGAAGTTGACTCTTGGAGAGAATTATATGGTATAGACGAAAGATATAAGGCTTATTGTATGAGCAAGCGAATGCAAGTAAAAATAAAGTCTCTTTTTGATAAGGGCATAGAAGATAAGTCTTTTCTCAGCCAGTATCTATTGTTATCAGAATCATTACCAGAGATAGATAATAATTTCCTTGTAGTTCCTTTTGTTAAGGCTGTATTCGAGTCTTTAAATATAAAACAGAAAGGTTAGTACTTATCTTAAATAATATCAATAAAATAAAAATGGATCAAATTAAATATACATTTCTTCTTCCTGCATATAAGCCCGACTTCTTCGAGGAGGCATTGAGAAGTATAAAATCACAGACTTATTCAGATTTCAAGGTGTTGGTTTCAGATGATTGCTCACCGCACGATTTAAAGTCTATATATAATAAGGTGTGTGGAGATGATGCTCGATTCTCATATCGACGTAATGAGGTGAATATGGGAAGCAAGAGCCTCGTATCGCATTGGAATCTACTGGTGGATATGTGTGATACTGAGTATCTGATTCTTGCCAGTGATGATGATGTTTATGAGCCAACATTTTTGGAAGAGGTTGATAAATTAGCGAGTAAGTATCCTGAGGTTGATTTGATAAGGGCGAGAGTGAGGCTGATTAACGAGAAAGGAGAAACATTGGCAAAGGATGCAAGATATGAGGAGAAATTAACTGATATAGAATTTATCTCTCAACTTTATGGTAATCACTATATAAAATGTATAGCTAATTTCGTCTTTAAGACGAAAAAGTTACAAGTGATAAATGGTTTTAAGGATTTTCCTTTAGCTTGGAATAGCGATTCTGCAACAGTAATAGAAATGAGTCGTAATGGAATTGCCAATACAAACAAACTTTTGTTCTCTTTTAGAAATTCAACCGTAAATATATCTTATGGTAGAAACGATAAAGAGCGATGCTTCAAAAAATTAATGGCATCGTTTGAATATGATAATTGGTTCGGAAATTATATTAGACAAAAGAAACAAAATTTAGATTCGATGGATATTTACTATAAGTATCAAATGTCTATTATAGAAGCAATGCATGAAGATGCCATAAAGGATGAATTATATACCTACATATCAGGAGTTTCATTCTTTAATCTTTTAAAAATAATGCATAGAACAAAAAGTCTATATAAAAATTTAAATTGTTTCTATTTATATCTGCGAGGTATTGTTTAGATAATAATATAATTCTTAATGGGAAAAGAGAAAATTAGCATTATAGTCCCTGTCTATAATGTTGAAAAATACCTTTGCCGTTGTTTAGATAGTATTCTATCACAGTCAATGCAAGACTATGTGGTGTTCCTAATTGACGATGGCAGTAAGGACCAATCAGGTGAGATTTGTGATGATTATGCAGAGAAAGATAAGCGGTTTGTTGTTGTTCATCAGAATAATCAAGGAGTAAGCAAGACCAGGCAAAAGGCTTTGGATATGGTTAGTACTGACTATGTTGCTTTCATCGATCCTGATGACTATATAGAAAAAGATTATCTTGAAAAGTTATATAATGCTGCTGACAAAACCAATGCAGACTTAGTTTGGTGTGATTATGTGGAAAAACGATTAAATTCTGATACAGATCATCCTTGCGATTTGTCTGATATGACTCGTGAGGGATTGTTAAGAGGTATTTTGGATTCAAAATTTTCTGCAGTACTTTGGAATAAATTGTTTAGGTCTTCAATAATCAAAGGTAATAATATTTGTTTTGAGGCATCTTTGAAAACAGCCGAAGATATATTGTTCGTCAGTAAGTATGTATGTCATTCATCCAGATTCTCTTATGTCAACAATGTTTTGTATAATTATAATATGTCTAATGAGAATTCTGCAATTAACAAGTTCAGCACTCTTAAATTCAAGACAGATTATGCAAGTATGTTGAATTGTCTTATTGTAGAACTAAAGCGAGTTGGGATATATGAAGCACTTTATCCATCATTGATAAATTGTATGTTCTATTGTAAGGACATTTTTGTCTTTGATTCTCGTTACCGTGATTTCAATAAATACAGAGCTTTGTTTCCCGAAGTTGATAAGCATTTGGATATTTTGCAAGGACTACCATTTTTCCGTAAACAGGCATTGAGATTCGTTGCCTGGAGATTTGATATAATAGGTTATGTCTGTCTTATAATCAATAAAATAATAGTAAAGGTAAAATGAGTCAGAGAGATATTACAATCGATATAGCAAAGGGGATCGGAATCTTTTTAGTTGTTTTAGGTCATGTACCAATACCCATGTGGCTTGCTACTCCTATTTATATGTTTCATATGCCGTTGTTTTTCTTTTTGTCCGGAATGTTTTTTCATCTCAATGAAGACAGAAAAATGGGATTATATAAGAAAATCAGGACTTTGATTATTCCATATTTCTTTTTTGCTTTTTGTGGAAATACTTCCAACGTGTTGCGAGATTTTTTGTTTTATCATACTGTAAATATTAAATCTGTATTTGCTCTTTTTAATGGAGCTGCTTCACCGCTTTGGTTCCTAATTTGCCTTTTTGGATGCTATCTGTTGAGCAGGATTTCTTCTTTGTTTACTTGGGTGTCTGAAACAAAAAGAATGTTGGTAGGCTCTCTATTCTGGGGGGGCATAGGTATATTACTTTGTTATAATCAAATAGACCTTCCTATGTGGGGAGCGCAAGTTCTGCTAATGCAGTTTTACTATGTTCTTGGATATTTATCAAGGAATGTGCAATGTTTAAATACCACATTTTACAAGACTATAGTGCATGCTAAAAGACTATTTATAGCAATGGCATTAATTGGATTTATTGTTTGTTGTTTACCATTTGCGATTAGACCTAATGTTTCGACTTTAGATTTCTATCACCCGGTTCCATTTTTTATTGGTTCCTTATTAGGTATCTTTTTGTGTATCAGATTTAGTAATCTGTTGAGCCATATTAATTGTGGTATTAAAGATTTGATCTGTAAAATGGGCAACAAGTCATTATTTATCTTAGGATTTCATTTTTATGTTCTTTTCCATCTCTACTTTATAGCAATACCTCTTCTTGCAAGAATTGCAAATTTATGGAATATAGAATTTACGGGAGAATACCTGCGTAATTGCTATTGGGTAGGAATATTTTTGGTTTTGCCATCAATTTGGATTTCAATGATACTTGGAAAAATATGTATGGGAAGATTAAAGTTCTTTTTTAAGGTTTCATAAAAACAAGAAAATTTGTTTGTAAAATAATTCGACATGAAGGTAACAGTTTTAATGCCAATATTCAATGCAGAGCGATTTCTGCATGATTCGATAGGATCTCTATTGGCTCAGACAAGCAATCAATGGAATTTGATTTGTATTGATGATGGTTCAACGGATTCTTCAAAAGCTATTGTTGAGGATTATTGCAAGAAAGATCCACGTATCAAATTAATCTGTCAGGAGAATGCAGGACCTGCGGTGGCTCGAGCCCGTGCTATAGAAATTGCTGATACAGAGTATGTGTCTATTCTTGATAGCGATGATGCGTATGCTCCTGATTATGTGGAGAAGATGCTGGCAAGAGCGGAAGAAACTGATGCTGATAGTATTGTACCTGATGTAGAGTTTGGATATGGAAACACCCAAAAACTGCCCAATAAGTTTGTACAGCATCATTTTTCTTCCGACATGATTATAGAGGATGGAAAGAAGGCTTTTGCCATGACTATTCCTTGGCAACTTCATGGATGGCAGATGATAAGAACTTCATTGGCAAAGAAATACTATACAGTACAACAGGCATCATACAGCAAGTTTAATTCTGATGAGTATATTACACGCTTATTGTATTTAAAGAGCAACAAGGTTGCATTGTGTTCCGCTTGCTATCAATATCGTATTGATTCGAACTCTATCACGAGAAAGCCGTCATTAAAAATGATGGATTATTTAGTGACCAATGAAAAGTTACTTTGGCTTGCTGAATATGAGCATTTGGATAAAGAGGTTATATTGAATATCTACAACGATTACTATGTAACTTGTCGGGATATGAAAAAAAATCGTATCACGCAATTAGACACGAAGGATCAAGCAATAGCATATAAACTGTTGAAAGACAATTTGCTTAAGTTTAAAAAGAATTTCAATTGGAAATATCTGAAAGGAGCATCGGTTAGAACAAAGATTAAGTTTAGATTATTTTTGATGAGTATCAGATGCTCTTTAGTTGGGGGGGCACGTTCTTCTTATTATGCAAGTAAAGAAATCCTGCGTCATCTGGCTATACGCAACAAGCAGGTTACCATCATCAGTAATAACTGTTGGGGAGGCTTTATGTATCAGTCTTGTAGGATAAAGTATAATACTCCTTTTATAGGTTTATATATGTATGCTCCAGAATATATAGCTTTACTCCGTAATTTGAAGTATAATTTATCCCAACCGCTTCATTTCATTACCTATGAGCAATCAAAATATAAAGGCATAGTTTCTCCTAAATACATATTGGGTGTTTTAGGTGATACAGGTATTGAAATTGTATTTATGCATTACCATTTACAGGAAGAAATCCTTGAAAAATGGAATCGTAGATTAAAACGAATAAATTGGGATAATATGATTGTGAAATTCTCAGATACGGCTTATGGCTGCACTGCAGAGTTGATAGAAGAATTTGATAGAATGCCGTTTGCTAATAAGGTATGTTTCACGGCAAAAGCTTATCCAAAATGTAATAATGTAATATTGATGAAAGAATATGCCGGGAAAGATTTCGTTCTTTACGAATGGGCACATAGTGATAAATATTATAATTTCATAGCAGAAGCAAATTCATTACTAAATACATAATTATTATGAGAAAGATAATTTTTAAAAAAATATATTTTTTTTTCAAGGATTTATATATTTCTTATTTAAAGAAGACGGGTAATTGGAAACGTTTTGCTGATATTCGTTTTCATGATGCGTTTGGTCGTTATATAAATTGGAACAATCCAAAAGACTTAAATGAGTGGATTAACTATTTTGCCTATTGCACAAATACAGATTTATGGGCAAAATGTGCAGATAAATTTGCTGTACGTGAATATGTAAAGTCTAAAGTGGGGGGGCATATTTTGGTACCTTTATTGGGAAAGTGGGACACTGCAAAAGATATAGATTTCGATAAACTCCCTAATGAGTTCGTAATAAAACCCAATAATGGTAGTTACGATGCTGTTGTTGTAAAAGATAAAAATGCGGTAGATACGGAAAATGTAAGAAACAAGATGCAGAAGGCGCTATCTGCTCGGTTTGGATTTGATAGCGGAGAGATACATTATCTTAAGATGCCTCCTTGTATCATAGCTGAAGAGTTATTGAAAACAGACAATGAGCATGGTTTAATAGATTATAAACTCTGGTGTTTTTATGGAAAGCCTTATGCATTTTTTGTATGTTGTGATAGGGATAATGTTCATCATCTGGTTCATTATGACTATTATACCTTGGATTGGGAACGTCATCCTGAGAAAATGTCCGAATCTTATAGACATGATATAGTTTTGCCCAAGCCAAAGAATATTGATAAAATGATAGAATATGCCAGACTCCTTTCTGAAGATATTCCTCAAGTAAGAGTTGATTTCTATGATGTAGATGGTCAAATCTATTTTGGCGAAATGACATTTACCAGTAATCAAGGACGTATGCCATTTTATACCCAAGACACTTTGGATGAACTTGGAATGCAGTTAGTAAAAGAAAAACATAAATATGAAGAAAAAAAGAAATAGTAGTATTGAATTATTGCGTATTGTGAGTATGATATTGATAGTACTGTATCATTATCATGCCAGAAAATATGATTTATATGTAATAGATGCTCCGCGTCCGGGAGATCCCAATTTCTTATATGAGCTATTTACTCATTCTTTAGGAAAATTAGGCGTACCCATCTTTGTATTTATATCAGGATGGTATGGTATTAAGTATCGGAAGGACCGTTTGGAAGATATGATTGTAGAGTGTATGTTTTATGCTATTTTATCAACATCGTTATATGCTCTTTTATATCATGGATTTGAATTTAAAAACATCATATTCTTCATTAATCACTGGTGGTTTATGGCGGCTTATATATGCTTATATATACTAGCACCGGGAATTAATTATATTTTTGAAAAATGCTCAAAGATATATTCTTTGATGGTCACTTTAATATTTTACTTTATTTCCTTTGGAGATCTCGTAGTGCAGTCTGCTAATGTCGGAGGCCTATTCTTAATGCTTTCTATGTATATGTCAGCGCGATGGCTAAGGCTTTATGCAGGTGATTTTTTAGAGAAATATTCGCTGTTACTTTTGTTGGCATGCATCGTAATAAGATTTGGCGCAATAGCAATGGCTTTCCAATTATCTAAGTTTAGCATTCTCAATTATGTGAATTCCTATGTTAGTCCAATATCTACATTATTAGCTGCAGCCTTATTCGTATCTTCTCTGAAAATTACATTTTATTCGAAGATAGTGAATAAAGTTGCTGCATCATGCCTTGCCGTCTATCTATTATCTGAAAGTATTTTCGGACAGGTGTTTTTTGAGGCTTTATTTCCAAATGAATATAACTTTGTCAGATATCTTTTAGGTTCATTATTAATCTTTATTGCAATAGTAGTAGTAGATCAAATTAGAATATGGTTTATAACTCCTATGATTTCAAAGATTCATTGTTTAAATTATGGAGAAAAGAGAGTATAATTCTTTATATGTACTAAAAGCATTTGCTGCTTTAGCAGTACTGATGGTTCATTTTGAGTTTTGGAGAAGACAATATTTTGCTCCTATATACTATTGCGCAGTACCTGTATTTTATGTAATTTCTGGATTTTTCATTTATAGTAAATCTGTGGATGATAGAAAATATAGAATCAAGAAAAGTATGAAAAAAATATTGAAGATAGCTATATTCTTTAATATCATATATTTCCTATTGGACTTTTTCGTAGAAAGGAGAATGCCATTTCATAGCTTTCAAGATATCTTTAGACTTATAGTGTATGGTGATGTGATAGCTGGGCATTTATGGTTTCTAAATAGTTATTTTTGGGTGCTGTTTTTGTTTCTATTGGCTTCATATTTGAAAAAAGGAGATACCTATCTATTGGTACTTTCATTAATCGTTCTATTGGTAGGTTTATCTGAGCGTCAGTATTCATTTGTACTTGATTTCAAGAAATGTTTTACGCAGGATTTTTATATACCTTCATTATCCGTGAGCCTGTCTATGATGTTCTTAGGGTATTCATTTAGAAAATACGAAAGAAATATTGAGAAATTTATCGAATATAGGGGGGCACTTTTAAATATAGTATTATTGATAGCTATAATAGCCCTTTATATAGAACATAGGGTGTTAAGTATGACTGATCATTTTTCTGGTGGTTTTATGATGAGTACCTTTTTCGCTACTCCAGTTTTCTTTCTGTATTGTTTGAAATATAGGACTTTTGGAAAAGGTTATTTTTTAGAAAAACTAGGAAAGAATCATTCTGGAAATATCTATTATTGGCAGTTTGTTCCTTATATTTTATTTGTTCGCTATATAGTAACTGAATTTAATCTGGAAAATGTTTGTTTGCTGATAATGATATTTACCTTAATTGGTTGGTCATATGGTGTTAATTTCATAGAAAAACAAATTTTTAAAAGGAAATGAAATATAATTTTACGATAATAATTCCGCATAAAAATATACCTAATTTACTCCAGCGTTGTTTGGATAGTATCCCGCATAGGGAAGACATGCAAATCATAATTGTTGATGATAATAGTGATCCGAATAAAGTAGACTTTTCTTGTTTCCCAGGTCTTGACAGACCTGATTGTAAGGTGATATTTACAAAAGAGGGTAAGGGGGCTGGATATGCCCGGAATGTAGCCTTGAGAGAAGTTGATAGCAAATGGGTACTTTTTGCTGATGCGGATGATTTTTATTCTGACAACTTAAATGAGTTTTTGAATAAGTATAAAGATTCTGATTATCAGACTGTTTATTTTTATAATGATACAGTAGAGACTGAATCTTTACAACCTATAGACAAAGATAAATTTGTGGAAAGTCTTGTTCATGAAGGTGAGAAACTTCATAATATGGATTGTCTTCGCTATAAAGCTTATGCTCCTTGGACAAAGATGACACAATTGTCATTGATAAAACAACATGATATTTGGTTTGAGGAAATTCCTGCGGCTAATGATTGCTTGTTTAATGTAAAAGTAGGGCATTATGCGGAGAAATTTGATGTTTTCAAAAAACATTTATATATACGCACAATTCGACAAGGATCTCTATTTTATAGCTTTGATGGAAGGCTTTTGCTTTCAAGAGTAAAATGCGGATATCATGTCAATGATTTCTTGAAATCTGTTGGTATGTTAAAGCTCTATCATATAGAAACCTGGGGTTGGTTCTTGGATTTGAGAAAGGTAAGTTGGCTCTTGTTTTTGAGAAATATACCGGAGTATTTCTATAAGACTCCTTGGTTTGTGCTTAGACATCATTTGAAATATTTAATCTTCAAATAAAATAATGGGAAATCCTTTTTTTTCGATAATAATGCCAGCATATAATGCTGATAAGTATGTGGATAAGGCTATAAAAAGTGTTTTGAATCAATCTTTTCGTGATTTTGAATTGATTGTAATTAATGATGGTTCGCATGACCGAACTGCTGATATTTGTCGTGCATACATAACTAAAGATGCAAGATTTAAATTTATAGATAAGGAAAATGGTGGAGTAGCAGCAGCTCGTAATGATGCATTAGATATAGCTGAGGGACAATTTGTCATGTTTGTCGATTCTGATGATATCATTTATCCTAATTCGTTACAAACTTTATATGATATATTGGTATGCAATAAGTTTGATTATTTGCGCTTTGAATATAAAACGATAGATGAAGAAGGCAATTCCTTATATCCCAACTATGAAGCAAAAAAGAGAAAGAAGTTTTCTGGTAAATGTGTGGATGCAGCAAAGTGTATCCAACAATTGGTAAGAGGAGAATTTTTCTCTTGTGTTGGTACATATAAGCGTTCTATAATTGAAAATAATCAACTGAGATTTATGATGGGTTGTACATATAATGAGGATACCCTTTTCATGATGGAATATTTTACCCATAGTAAAACACATTCTTATGTTTCAGCTGTGATGTATGGTTATCGAAAAACAGGAGAAGCGGTAACTTCTAAGTTTACAGAAAGAAATTATCAAGATGTTAAAAGAGTCGTAGAAAAGATGATTCTTATGATTCCTTGTGAGAATCTTCCTTATAAGATAATAAAGCGCACTATAGAATCTTTAAGTATTCGGTTGATCTTGCTTTCTAAAGATACAACAAGTACTGAGTATGCTTTTTGCATAAATAGGCCTATAATGTTAGAGTGGAAAGTGTTTAAGTTCTTAGGTCTGTCCACAGGCATTAAAACACTTCCAATTTTGAATGTGATCAAAAAGATTATTCGAAAATTATATAAATAGATTTTATTATGGTTAAAGAGAAAATCAATTATGGTTATCTAATTGGATATTTTTCCTTGTTTCTATTTCTACCTCCATTCATTGGATTGCCATTGGTTTTATTCTTGGTGTGGAAAAAGAAAGACCTCAATTTTAGTGATTACCTTTTGTTGATGATTTGTATCGCCATTTATCTAGGTGCAATTAATGCGACAAAACAGCCAAGTGGAGACCAGGTTAATTATTATGTGGCATATATGAATGTTCCTGATATTGGATTTTTAAAGTCACTAATTTATATATATGGTCTTGATTTATTATCAGATCCTGGACAAACGAGCATTTCTGGTGAATTTATGAATGGAGTCTATAACTATTTGGGCTATTATCTAACCTTTGGTTATTATCCTTTATTTGCGGCTTTATATACATTTGTAGAATATCTTATGATATATTTGGGACTTTACAAGGTGTTCCGTAAAGCACAAATGCCGAAATATCCGATTGTATGTGGCGTTTTAACTGTATCCTTTTTCTATCTATTCTTCCAATATACTTTGCAAATACAAAAGCAGTTTTTTGCACAAGCAATCATGATGTTTGTCCTTGGTTCTTATGCAGAAAAGGGGAAAATGACTATCAAATTATGGGGAATAGCTTTGTGTTCTATATTGACTCATGCCTCTACTGGATTATTTTTACCATTCTTGTTGCTTAAACCTTTACGAGGTCGATTGACTAAGAAATGGATGCTTTTCCTCGCAATGATGTTGTTTGGCTTTGTCTTATATGGTCCAAGAATGGCAGAAAATGTAGCATCAGATAATTCTGGTGTAGCAGGATATGGTATGAAACGTTTTGCAGAATCAGAAGGGCAATCAGATTCAGCTGGTCAATTGGTAATGTCTCAGGTATTGGTTATTGCTGTACCTATGTTTTTAATTGTGTTTAGGCAATTGTGGCTGAAAAGACATGTGTTAATTGATGAGGCACAAGCTTTTATCTTAAATATTACTTTGCTGTTGCTTTTGTCGGTGGCATCTATGTATAGTAAACCTTTAGCTCAATATCGTTATTTTATGATGTTGTTAGCTTTTATGCCATTTGTTTATCCTTTCATTTCTTCGAATGTATATAAAAGAAATCAATGGCTGATGATTATTTCTTTAGTTATGGTAGTTTGGTTTTATTTACAATTTAGCAATATTATCTGGAATTATGCACCAGAATGGCAAATTTTAGTTTATCCTCCTGTTGGTTTAATAGCAAAAGGTTTTTAATTTAAGAGGAATAATAATGAAAAATTATAATTCAATAGACTTGATTAAGTTCCTAATGGCACTTTGTGTTGTGACTATTCACACATACATTGTAGATAGTATGAAACCGTCACTATTACAAGATACTTTATATTCTCTTATCCGAAGTGCTGTGCCTTTCTTTTTTATAACTTCTGCTTATTTTGTAATGCAGCGAAATGAAAAAGATGGTATTATAAAATATTGGAAAAGAATTTTTCAACTATATCTTTCTTGGAGTGTGATTAACTATATTTCGGTAAGTTTGATAAACTGTAATTTATGTGTTGAAAATGTTCAAACTTGTATATACCAGATACTTTTCAATGGATATAGTGTATTATGGTATCTTTGGGGTATTTTAATAGCTTTACCTTTATTAATAAAACTACGAGACGGGGGGGGCAAAACCTTGGTGTTTTCTTGTCATAGCAGTATTGGCTTATCTTTTTAACAGAGCATATACTCACTATGGTTCGATGGAGAATCCTGGTACAATATGGTCGTGGGCGGTATATTTGTATAAAGGCAATTATTTTGGAATAACAAATCTTTGTTTAGCGATTACATATCTTTCTATAGGCTCCTTCTTTAGTATGTACAAGTATAGACAATATACGGTTATCAGTGTTGCATTAATAATTCTTGGCTCTATAATGATGCATTTCGAAACTCATAAGGATGTTGCTTTAGGTGTTCCTGTAATTGCATTTGGCTTGTTTCCTTTGATAAAAGAATGGCAGTTGAATCTTTCGAGAGTATCGTTTAAATGGCTGAGAAAAATGAGCACTCTGATATATTTTGTTCATATCATAATTATAACCAGCATAGACCTGGTATATCCTGGTATGGATGTCATAAAATGGGGCGTGATTATTGCAAGTTGCATATTTGTTTCTGCTCTTTTATTAGCCCTAAGAAAAATGAAATATATGTCTTGGATAGCAAAATTATATTGAAAAACAAGGGAGAACATTTTATATCTTCTTAATTCTGAAAAATTATGCACATTTGTTTTGTTTGTCGTGAGTATCCACCGTCTCTTCGGGGCGGTGGTATTGCTTCATATATTAAAGAGGTGGCTCATGGGTTGCATGATGCTGGGCATCGTGTGACGGTGATTGCTGCTTCTGATGATACCCGATTGTCTTCGGATGAGGATGATGAGGGGGTGAGAGTGATTAGACTTTCTGGGGGTGATTTCCTTATTCCGCAGGTGGAAGGGAACTCTCTGCAGAAAAAGTTTAGAATGTTTTATCGGTTCTATGCTTATCGCAAGAGAATCAGAGAAATGATTCTAAGCCTCGGGGATGTTGATGTCATCGAGGTGCCTGAATATGGTGCCGAGGGATATTTCCTCCATGATATCGGTATTCCTGTCATCACCCGATTGCATACTCCGATGCTTCTCGATCATTATCATTTCTCTCTCCAAAAATTGTCTAAGGCTAACTGGCAATATTTCTGGCAGGGATGTAAAGAACTGAAGGTGATGAAAGAGGCTCGGTATATTACTTCGTGCAGTACTTCACTGAAGGAATGGAGCCATAGATTTCTTGGAATTGATAATGATAGGATGAAGGTGATATATAATCCTATTAATGATAAGAAATGGAGGCTTGCCAATTCTGTCGAAAGTCATGATACAAAAGGAAAGCATATTCTTTTTGTAGGCACTGTCTGCGACTGGAAAGGGTGTGGTGACTTGGCTGATGCCTGCAAGATTTTAGCTGACTCTGGTGAAATAGGAGAAATTCAACTTGACTTGGTGGGTAAGACTGGGGCTTATGCTGATGAACTGAATGCTAAATATGGCAAAGAGAAGTGGTTTCATCTGGTAGGCAAACTGCCAAGGGAGGAAGTGATGAAACGTTATGCCCAGGCGGATGTGGTTTGTTTCCCATCCTGGTGGGAGAATATGCCGATGGTCTGCATTGAGGCGATGCTCTCTGGAGCTGTTGTCATCGGTAGTAACTCTGGTGGTATGAGTGAGATTATCGAGGATGGAAAGAGTGGTTTCCTGATGACTCCAAGAGATCCGATGATGCTCGCCAATAAAATCAAGGAGGTATGTATGCTTCCTCTGGAAGCTAAAGCAAAAGTGAGAAAGGAAGCGCATGAGAGAATTGAAAATGTCTTTTCTCTGGATGCTATTTTACCACAGATAGTAAATTATTATCATACAGTAATAAAAGAATTTAATAAATGAAGAATGTTTTGAGAGTAGCATGGCCTTGTCCATGGTTTGGTGATTATCGGGTTCCTGTATTTGCAAACCTTAACGATTTGCTTGGCGGAAATCTAAAATTGTTTTATGCTCTGCCTGATCCTAATAGCAGACTTGGCGTAACAAATAGTACTCATCTAAAACTGGTAAAGAATTTAGGAGATTCTGCATGTGGACTTGAAGGTAAGAAAATAGAATTTGGCGACTCTTCGTCTGATATGGCTAATAAAAGTTTAATAATACGGTTTCAGCCAGATTTGTATCGAAGACTTAAAGCATTTAATCCAGATATTGTAATTGCAGAGACATTTGGCGGATGGTCTATTGTTTCTATTCTTTATGCGTTGCTTCATCATAAAAAATTGATGATGTTTTATGAACGTACAGCCTATGTGGAGCGTAATTCTCCATGGTGGCGTACTTTATATCGAAAAATTGTAGGCAAACCTGTTAAAACATTCTTAGTAAACGGTATTTTAACAAGAGAATATCTTCAAAGCAATCTTGGCTTTAGAAAACAGAAATATGTAGAAGGTCTCATGGTTGCTGACAGTAAAGGGTTATCAGATTCTGTTTCTAATTTGACAGAACAAGAAAACTCTAAATTGCGTCAGATGCTTTCTTTAAATGATGGTATTACATTTTTGTTTGTAGGGCAAATCGTAGAGAGAAAAGGTGTCAAGGAACTTTTGAAAGCATGGAGAAATCATATCAAAATATACCCAAATGATAATTTGCTGATAATCGGAACTGGCGTCTTGTTAAATCAATTTGAGTCACAATATGAAGATTGTAGTTCAATACACTTTTTGGGACGCATTGAATATGACAATATTTATAAGTATTATGCTGTTGCCGATGTTTTTATTATGCCAACTTTAGAAGATAATTGGTGTCTTGTTGTACCCGAGGCGATGTCTTGTGGCTTACCTGTTGCATGTTCTATATATAATGGAGGATACTTAGAGTTGATTAAGCAGAATGAAAATGGCTATAGCTTTGATCCATACAAATGTGATGATATTGTAGAGGTATTAGCTAAGTTTCATCAAGTTAATTTGAAAGAAATGGGGCTAATGTCAAAGAATATAATAGCTGATTATACGCCTTCAATTGCAGCTAAAAAGATATATGAGGCTTGTTTGGACATAATAGAATAAAGTCATAAAAATGACTTTGGTAATTATTGAAAATAAATCTAAAAACATGACTTAGCATTGGAATAAAGTCATTTATCTGTATAATATGACAAATCAAATTTTTCAGTTTTTTCAAAAGATAAGTATTGTTCCTTTATATCATTGTGAACAAATTCCAGCTGGTGTTCCTGCCAAGAAAATGAAAGATAGGTTTGCTGCAGAAGCTGACAAGCAGAAGCATTTAGAGTATCTAAAGGGAAAGGAGGAAAAACGATGAGGCAGAGAAATCCTTCGATAGATATCTTGAAATTCTTTGCAGCCCTGCTGATTACCAATTCACACATGGGTATGTTGTACCCAGGCTCTTTGGTAAAGCTCTCTACTGGTGGTGCCATTGGAGACGTGCTGTTCTTCTTCTGCAGTGGTTTTACTTTGTTCTTAGGTAGAGGTGGAGATTTCTTTAACTGGTATAAAAGGCGTATCAACCGTATTTATCCTACGGTTCTGATGTGGGCAGCTATCATGGCTTTTGTGTTTCATGCTCGCTTTGGCATGGATTTCACAATCTTGCATGGTGGAGGCTGGTTTGTGAGTTGCATCATGATCTACTATGTTTTCCTTTATTTCATCAAGCGCTATTTTGTGAATCAACTCAAATGGGTCTTTGCTGCAGTCTGTCTGATAGTCTTAGGCTGGTATTTTACAGAAGACAGTTCTACGATATTCATGTATGGGGCAACCTATTTCAAGTGGTGTCATTACTTCCTGTTTATGTTGGCTGGTGCTGTATGTGGCTTAAGGATGAAAGAGAATGGAAACGTAGTAGGCTCTACTAAAGGAAATTTAGGTTTATTATTTGTATCTATGATTTTCTTTTATGGTTTGCAAATGGCTGGTACAAAGAATGAACTGATAGCACATTTCCAGGTATTGACCTTGTTTCCTTTGATGGGTATTACATTGAGCATGTATCGTCTCTGTTGCAAGGAAGGGTTGATCAAATTGTATGAAAAGAAGTGGGTACATAGGATTGTGTATTCTGTTTCTGCCTTGTGCTTAGAGATTTATGTTTGCCAAGGTTTTATTTTCAACACTTCTTGGAATCACCTGTTTCCTCTGAATATTCTCATGAACTTCGTCTTGATAGTTGCTATGGCATACATCGTGAAAGTATCTTCTAACTGGTTCTCCCAAACATTTAAGGATGGGGAATATGATTGGAAGAAAATGGTGAAGTTGTAATTGTTTAAAGAAATGACAAAACAAGAAACGACATATTTGAAAGGATGGGCTGTCCTTTTTATGATGTTTTTACATTTTGGTTGTGGCTTCGTCATGCCTGAATATCGGTATAGTTGGTGTGGCAATGATTATGCAGGGGCTTTTCAAATATGTGTTCCTATCTTTCTGTTTCTTTCTGGCTATGGTTTGATGGCTGGAAGTATGAACAAGGAATTTGCTGTCTTTGATTCTTTCAAGAAGCAGGTAAAGCGATGCTTCAAACTATTGAAGCATTACTGGATTGTTCTGTTGGACTTTCTTGCAGCCTGTGATTTACTCTATTCGTATTTGGCCTTTGGCCTTCATGGTGTTTGTTTTAATTAGCCTCGCATTTAGTATTGTAATAGATAAAGTACGTACTTTAAATTTGTCGTTTTTATAGGCTAAATTTCGTTTTAATGAACTAAGAAACCTTTTTATGCTTAAGATTTTAATCAATGCTTACGCTTGCTCGCCTGGGATGGGAAGTGAGCCTGGGATGGCATGGAACTGGGTGAGTAATCTCGCCAAGTTCTGTGAACTATATATTATCACCGAAGGGGAGTTTCGGAATAAGATAGAGGAGGTGGTGCCTACCTTGGAACAGGGAAAGAACATGCACTTCTATTATAATCCTGTATCGGAGGAAATCAGGAAGATGTGCTGGAACCAGGGTGACTGGCGCTTCTATAAGTACTATAGGGAATGGCAGTGGAAGACGTATCTCTTGGCGAAGGATATCTGTAAGGAGGAGAAGATAGATGTGCTGCATCAGCTCAACATGATCGGATTCCGTGAACCAGGCTATCTCTGGAAACTGTCGCAAGAGAATGGGGTGCCGTTTGTTTGGGGACCTATCGGTGGTCTGAAACAGTTTCCTACGGCTTACCTGAAAGGTGCTGGCTTGAAAATAAAAGTATTCAACCGCTTGAAGAACTTCCTGAATATCTGGCAATTGAAGCATGATAAAAGGGTAGGTGAGGCTTTCAAGACAGCTAAGCTATTGGTTAGCTCTATCCCTGACTCTTATCGTGCCATCAAGAAGTATAAGGGGTTGGAGCCTGTTATCATTCCTGAGACTGGCTGTTTCTTATCTGAGGATATTCCTACGGAGCGATTTGACAATCAGGAGTTTCATGTGATGTGGGTTGGCAAGTTTGACTTCAGAAAGCAGTTGCCTCTTGCTTTGCAGGCTATTGCCATGACGGGTAATCCTCATATTGTATTGGACGTATATGGTGGTGGTTCTGATGATCAGGTAGCTGCTGCTAAATCTTTTGCAGATTCTTTGAGTATTACTGAAAAAATGGTATGGCATGGTAATCAATCGAATGAGGTTGTGATGAATGCGATGCGAAAGGCTCAGCTTTTCTTCTTCACCAGTGTGAGTGAGGATACTTCTACTGTTGTGCTGGAGGCAGTTAGCAATCGCTTACCTGTCCTTTGCTTTGATGCCTGCGGCATGGCTGCCGTCATTGATGATAAGGTTGGTAGGAAGGTTCCTCTTTCTTCTCCTTCTCAGTCGGCTCGTGACTTCGCTAAATTGCTCAATGAACTGGAAAAGGATAGGTCTTTACTGAAGCTCCTTTCGGAGAATTGTAAGGAAAGACAAAAGGAGCTTTCCTGGGAGGAAAAGGCTAAGGGCATGGTAGAGTGGTATAAGAAAGGGAAAATGCTTTGAAAAAGCTTTTGAAAAGCAAAGTTTTCGAAAACCCACCAGTCCTCCCTTTATTTCCTACGTTCTATCATAACGAGTGTTTCTCTCTTGTATTGTTGGAGGCTATGGAACATGGTTTACCTTGCATCTCGACGACAGAAGGGGAATACCAGGAATTGTTGATGATGGTAAGACGGGCTTCCTCGTTCCTAAGCATGATGTTGCTGTGCTTGCTGACAAGATTCAGCTTCTCCTGAATGATTCTGTCTTGCGCAGCAACATGGGCAAGGTCGGCAGAGAGAAATTTGAAAAGGAGTTTACGTTGGAGGTTTTTGAGAAACGCATGACCTGGATCTTGGAACATATCGTTTATCCGATATTTAGTAGAATGGGAATTGAGAGGGACTGATATTGGTAAATACATTCAATATGACATCTGACCACCTATATATCATCGGAAACGGATTTGATTGCTATCATGGGGCTAAATGTTCTTATGCTGAGTTTAGAAAGTATCTGCTAAGACATAGGTCTTATGTGTTGGCAACTTTTGACCTCTATTTCGGACCGAGGTCGCTGATGAACAGCTTTGAAAGTTTCAAGGATTGCTTGAGGTGTCTCGAGATTTCATGGGGATGCTCATCTGGCGGTGTCTACCCAAAGACAACATGGGCCGAGAACAATCTGTGGTGGCGGTTTGAAGAGCATCTGGCTGACCTGAACAGGGAGAAGGTGCTCGATGTTCTTGATGTTGTCTTGCCTGATTGTGACGAAGATTCGGATGGGTTCAGATATTGCGACTATTATCTGGGGCTGGACGGCATATCGGACATGCTCAACTCTTGCACGTTTGAAATGAGGTATCAGCTGCATAAGTGGATTAACACGTTGGCGTTTGAGAAGGGGGTTAAGAAGCGTCTGCTTGATATCGACAAGAATGCCTGGTTCCTGACGTTCAATTATACTGATTTTCTGGAGTCGGTCTATGGTATCGGGAGGGAGCAGATAAGGTATATTCATGGCAGTAGGCATGACAGATATGGAAGCTTGATAATAGGGCATAGCGCCGATGAAGAAGGGGGCTTTAAGGCTTGGGTGAAACGTAACGAGCACAGACGAAGGTATAGACCTAACCTTAAAGACAAGAAGGGACGTTATTTTGCCAATGACAAGCTTGCGTATCTTGCTTATTTCTTGAAGGACGGGGCTAAGGGCAACTGGAGGTCGTCTGTCAGGTATAATGCGGTACAAGAGGCCCTGGGACGGTTTGAGGATTATTATGCCATTAACATGAAGCCTACGGAGAGCATTATTGCGGCAAACGAGGATTTCTTTGAGGGCTTGGCGTCTATAAGAAAGATTTCTGTTCTTGGCCATTCTCTTTCTGCTGTAGACATGCCCTATTTTGACAAGATTAACGAGGCGATAGGCAAGGATGTTGAATGGGAGATTAGTTGGCATTCTGATGATGACATAAAACATATTGAGGCATTTTGCAGGAGGTTCGGAATTTCTTCTGACAGATGTCATAAATTCAAGTTAGAGGAGCTAATTGTGCTCCGAGGCATCCATTCGCCTCTGGCGATCTGATTGTTATCTGTGGTATGGATGCAAGTTGGCATCTCAACGATGCTTAAAACCAGTTCCTGTAGTGGCTCTTGCGAACAAGGGATGTTAATGGTTATGGTGGTGAGGGATCACTCTCTCACCACCTTTTCTAAGTTACATAAGGTCATGGGATTGACAGAGGATAATATGATTGCACCTATGGATGTAAAGAGGGGGAAATGCTTCTTGATGACATCTTGAATGGAGGCAATTTTGGACATTATGACAAACATCACGTTTTGGGGCATAACCTCCTGCGCCTGTATCGTGACGCTCGTCTTTTGAGATATTATCCTGCCGAGGCTTTGAGTGAACCGATGTTCAGAACATGGCACATTCTATGTAGAATGAAGAACAAGAAATAATAGATATACGGCGAACGACTCCTTCTTCTTTTATAAGGTACTTTTCGGGGATGGGGCTTAGTAGCCCGTTTTTTTCTTTCTAATGAATTTATATGATAAATGGCACATCATTTTTGTATCATAGGCATTAAACCTTTAATGCCAACATTTCAAGACGAGAATCCTGTTTATGCAAACAAGGCTCAAGCAATACAGAAAGCATTGTGGGCACACAATGTATGGCACATGTTGTATCAAGGCTATTCCATAGCTGAAAATAACAGTTATGTTGATGTCACCCAAGAAGCTCTAAGAGATTATTCTCTATATGACACAGATGATTTGAAAATTTCAATCTGTGCTATAGTCGGGAAAAATGGCAGCGGTAAGAGTAGCCTTGTGGATTTGGTAATCAGAATGATAAACAATCTGTCTGCAGCTCTTCTCGGTGAAAAATTCAATTTTTCAGCCGCAGAACATCTGCATTTCATAGACCATGTATATGCCGAAATGGCATTCAGGATAGACAATGCTATTTATATCTTGGAAGAAAAGGGACGAAAGGTCGTTCTAAAAAAATTCATGCGTAAACGAGTGACAGGATTGCGCTTCGTACTTGCCAAGGAAGATATTATACTCAATGAAAGGACTACTACAGAAACGACAAGTAAGTTGCTTGACAAGCACTCAAAAGGACGAGTAATTCTAAAATCGCTATTCTATACCCTTGTATGCAACTATTCTATGTATGGGTTCAACTATCGGGATTATTTTGAAGAAGCTACGCCTGTTAGTCGTCTTGAAAAACTATTCAAGAAATGCAATTTTGATGGCAACCGTATCACGGAAGACCAAATTTGGCTGAAAGGAATATTCCATAAAAACGATGGTTATCAAACACCAATAGTCTTACATCCCATGAGAGAGGATGGCATATTGAAGATAACAAAGGAAAACCTGCTTGCCAAGGAACGCATGGAGAACTTGCTGTTTTATAAGGACAATGCTGGTCATTATCCACAACGTGTTGTCAATGGAAATCTTCACATTGTAGCGATACGGATAAAACCGATAAGCAACAAATCGTTTTCAAGGAAAAATATGCTTAGCCACATAGGTATCGGTAGGCAACAGAATATCTCTCAGAATTTTGATAATATATACAATTGGATTATCGGCTTCTGGGATGGTCTGTATCATTTCCGCACTATTCAACAAGGACAAAAGCTACGTGAAGATGCCTACGACTATATTGTATATAAGACATTAAAGATTGTCTCAAATTACAAAAAATATAGTTCAATTTACAATTACCTCAGCAAGACAAAAGCCAAATATGAAGATGTCTGTGAAAAATTGATTCCATTATCGGAAGATTTTACGCATGTTACGAAGAAACTTCTGCGTACAATTATGTATTTGAAGAAGGGCATTTATTTGGATTCTGACAATATTTATAATTTAGATGACTTGGGCAATACTATCAATGCTATGGTTGGGGAGCGTATTCATCCAAAACATCAACTACAAGAGACAGACTTACTTCCACCACCGATATTTGAACATTTCTTGCTATTGCAAAAAGATGGTGACAACGGCATTATTGATTTTCGGAATCTAAGTTCGGGAGAAAGGCAAATAGCTTATACTATCAGCAACTTTATGTATCATCTGATAAATGTGGATTCCGAATGGAATGATTTTTATCAAGACAAAGACCATTTGGAAATAATCAAATATCGTTTTGTCAACGTGATATTCGATGAGGTTGAGTTATATTTCCATCCAGAGTTGCAGCGTAGTTTTATGGGATTATTGCTACAGGCATTACAAAATGCACATTTTAAGAACTTGTATGGAGTAAATATTATATTGGCAACACATTCCCCATTCTTGCTAAGCGACATACCTCATTCGAATGTGCTTTGTCTGGGTGAAGATGCAATGAACGTAGAGGGTACATTAGGAGCCAATATCATAGAACTGTTGGGCAACAGCTTTTTCCTGAGTTCAGTAATTGGTAATGTGGCATCAAGAGAAATACAGAAGATTGTCAATTTATATCAAACTGCTAAGCGTAAAGAAAACATCACCAATACTTTCAAAAAGAACAAGGAACGCTTCAAATATGTATATAAATATGTAGCAGACCCCTACTTGAAAGATTTGGTAGGAAGAATGCTTGATTATATGGAAGATTATATAAGAAAAGCGCACTAATCATGTATAAGTTTGTAAGTTCACAAGACAAAAGGGCATTGCACAGGGCTTATAATCAGCTATATGTACAAGATTTGGACAAGAAATGGGATAAAAGGGTTCGTTCTTGCCCTCTATTAGCTGGAGCAATGCTTCCTGGTATGACAGCAAAGAAACTTCTTACAGCCGACTTTAAGAAACTTGTAGATGTGTATTTCTATTATAGGAATTATGTTAACAGATTGACAGATATACAAGCAAAAGAAGTTAATGACGCTGCTAAAAAAGTATTCACTTACACTTCTTTCAAAGACGATATTAGAGATTTTTTACTCAACCCTGATAATGAATTTGAAATTTGGAATTGCGTGTATTGTGACATGGCGAAAGTTTCTCCTTTTGACCATAAAGGAAAACGTGTAAGACGGTTTGATACAGAACATGTACTTGACAAAGGAAATTGCCCATTAGTAGCTTTGTCCTTGTATAATTTTGTACCTTCTTGTGCAACATGCAATGGATCTGCGATAAAGGGAACACAAACGATAGGAGACACAAAAGGCGAAATCGTCAAATTAAGCCCGACAAATCCTGCATACGATTTTTGGAATAACGTTTTGTTTGTTGTCAATCCGAAAGCAACTATAGCTTGGAAGAAAAGGGAGGATATACCAGATAATTTTGAGATAGACTTTGTTTACAAGGATGCAACATATAAAAAATCGGTGGATTTGTTTGGGCTAAAATCGCGCTATAATACAGATTGCTTAATGGAAGCTTTGCGATGGTTGGATAAAAAAGACAGATTCACACCTAAGATGCTGCATGACTATGCAAATCTTGAAGGGTGCAGTGAAGATGCAATCTGTGAAAGAGAATTTAAGATAGATATTGATAGAAAAGAGCATAATCTCTATCGGAAGATGAAGGAAGATCTGATTGGGATTACGCCTTGGTGATCAAAATGAGTGTTGCTGTTGAATAATGAGAAAGAATAATAGAATATTATTGTATATTTTTGTGTGTTTGGTGGTATTACTGCTACCAAACATGGTTTCATTTGTTAAAATGGAATGGCGATGGTTAGACCACAATGTTGCTAAGGAAAACCTATGGACTTCTGTTTCTTTGGCATGTATTGCTTTATTGGTGGAATTTTTCTATAGTCATCGTCATGAATATAAAAGACAGTCCCCTAAAATCTATGCAACGTCGGCTTCTCCATTATACTTTGATTCACCAACTTCGTCCGACTTATTTAATAGAAAAAGTTATGCAAAACTATTGTTGAACAAGATATATTCTTCATTTTGCAGTAAAGAAAGGAACAAACATTCTTTTGTCATTCATATTGGAGAACACTATGGACAAGGAAAGACATCTTTCTTAATGATGTTGGAAGAAGAAATCAAAAGTAGAAAAGTTCCTGTTGTCAATATCCATTTTGAGCCTTGGCTTTGCGATTCTGAAGCAGGCATAATTAACGAATTCTTTGATACATTCAGAATAGAAGTCGGAAAATACTTGCCCCGTTTGAACGGAACAATGCAGCAATATGTCAGATTACTTTTGTCTTCTATTAAATATGAGTCGAGGTGGTTGACAGTGTCCTTAGCTTCACTGTTTGGTTGCAAAAGTACCTTGAAGACGACTCATGACTTGATTAGGGATGAACTTATGAAGATAGATTGCCCTATCATAATTACCATTGATGATGTCGATCGTTTACAAGGTAAGGAATTAATGATGGTATTGAAAATCATCCGTGATACAGCTGACTTTCCGAATGTGTTTTATATTGTTGCAGCAGACAATATTCATCTTAAACGGATGTTGAAAAGTTTGAATATAAACAATCCTGATGAGTATCTGAAGAAATTTTTTAATTTAGAATTTCAATTACCTGCCAATGAGAATGTTGCCTTTGGGGAATTACTGAAACTGTTGGAAGGGAAATACCAAGATTTGGGAATAGATGAAAAAATGAGTGCATGGTATGTTTGGCAAATCCGGAATGTAGCATACATTAAGGAAGCATTTCCTAATATGAGAGATGTGTATCGTTTTATCAATTCTTACTTTCTTTCCATAGATTCAATGCAAGAGGTTAGACAATTAAATCTCTATGATTTGTTCTTGTTGACATTGATTCAGACATTGAATATGGAATATTACTTGCAATTGAGAGATCACAGTCTGAATTTATTAAATGTAGTACATTCAGGAAATGATATATTACTTCAATGGAAAGGTGATTTGAATGTCATTCAAAAAAGACAGGAGAAAGAAGCCATGGTACAATTGGAAAGAATACGCGCTAAAGATATTAACACCCCATATAAAGAAAAACGCTCAGAAGAAGTTGTGGTTCCAGACTTTGAAGAGACTATAAAGAAAACGATTATAACCCCTAATGACATATTGCCTGGCTTAATGAATCTTTTGTTTGGTCAAGGTGCACAAAATGTAGCTCCTAATCGTGCTTGCCGACATAATATGTTTTTCAAGTATTTTGCCAATATAGATGCAAGCTATATGGTATCAAGAATGGAAGTTGTAGATATGTTGAACTCAGACGAGAATGTATATCGTAGTAGGCTTATTGAAATGTTTGAAACTCAAAGGGATACTCATTTTTTGTCGGAGTTTACGTATTCTATACCTTATGTGAAAAGATACAAGGAGACTGATGTCCTGAAACGTTTCTTCATCTTTATAGCATTATCCTATAAATACAAGCGTGATTTGATCGACCACAGCATGATAAAGTCTTTGGCTGATTATGAAGGTTGGGAACCAAGCAGACATAAGTTGTTCAATGTGCTTGCTTATATGTACGGAAGAAACAAACAAGTTAATGTAAAGGACAAACTATATAATTTTACTCTGTTGTGTACGACTTATTCAAACATCAACATATTGTTGGTCTGCTTAAATATCATGTCAAACCAACTTGGCTACTTTATATTTGACAGAAAATACGTGGATGAAACCAACATTCTTTTGGTAGATAGATTCTTCAAGGAAAAAGTTGAAAAAAGCAAGGGTGACATTGGCATACAAGAAATAGACACGATTCTACAGATACAATGTGACTATGACATGAGGGAACATTGGAATAAACGTTTCGAACAATTGATAAAGGAAGACAAGAACACTTGCTTGAATTTATTTTGCAGATTGGTGATATTCTATAATAACGGCAATATAGAATGGGATTTTCATTACAAAAGAGCCATATTGGGAGAAGCATCTTTATCGGAAAACAATCTCTTATATAGGTTAGCTGAAGCTTTTCCTGACGAGAAAGATATATTCCATTCGCTCTTAACATTACATAATCATTATAGGAGCTTGACTGATGTATCAAATCTTAAAGATGATGCATTTATAAAAATGGCAAGTTCAAGGCAGAATAGATAGTGTACAAAAGTTAAATGCAATATTGGGCTATGAAAGCAACTATCAGAACATTTCAATCTGGATGTGGCGATTGTATTTTCCTGATTTTAGAGGATGGAATGAGTGGTGAAAGTTTTCACATCATGATTGACTGTGGGGTATTTACGGCAGAAATCAAGACGTTTGTAGTTCAAAAACTTGAACTAAGGCTTGATTTGCTTATTGTAACTCACTACGATGATGACCATATAGCGGGCATCATTAAGATGCTTTCTGAGTTAGAGAAATTAGAAATAGGGAAGATATTATTCAACTGCTTTCAGGATTATGATGAAAATGCAACTGTCAAGATTCCATCCGGGGATAAGGATCTGTTAGACAAATATGTTACAAACATACATCTGTCACCCAATCCAAACAATACAAAAATCAGTGCTCCTCAAGCTGCGCTTCTCAGTCTGTTGTTGAAATCAAATGACAAATGGTTTAAAGCGTGGAACAGGAAAATACTTATAGAAGGAGATACTATAAATGTTGGGAACGATACAAAATGGGGGCAGTTCTTCGTTTTATCTCCGTCAAGTGAAGCATGGGATAATCTGAAAGATTACTTTGTAAGGGAATATGTGAAATGTGTTCACTCAAGACCACCACAAGGAGCATTTGAAAATCAAGATGCTTATTGGGAGATGCTTTTAAGGATAGCTGCATCAAAGCCACAAATAAAAAAGATGATACCAATAAGTTCATCTATGATAACCAAATCGTTCTTGCAGAAAAAAGCTGCTGCAAATCCGAATGAGGTTGGTATTACTTCACCCAACAAAGCTTCATTGGCCTTGGTATGGGAGTTCAATGGAAAGAGAATATTATTGGGTGGTGATGCTATTGCCTCTCAATTGTATGAAGCGATAAAGAAGCACTACGACGGTAATCATATTTTGTTTGAAGCTATCAAGATACCGCATCATGGAAGCAAAAACAATATGAGTAATGAACTTTCCCTACTAGTTGACTCTGAACACTATTTCCTAACTGGAGGAAAGAAAGATGAAGGCCCCAACTATGAAACGTTGGCGAAAATCATACTTCATCCTATTGAGGATGGAATTCAATCCCACATGGTTCATTATAACAGAATACTGAACCTTACCGAACTTCAATGTTTGATAAAAGATGAATATAAAGAACTCTTAGAAAGCTGTAAGGCAAAATTAACCAATGAAAATGAATACACATTTGAATATTGAGGATGTTGCTGGAAGCATTGTGGTTCCAGTCTGGTGCGGAAGTGAAAGAGGAACAGCCTTCTTCATTTCACCAACGAAATTGCTGACAGCATTTCATGTTGTAGCAGAATATGTAGCTGACGATAGTGATATATTTATAAGTGTAAATGGCATAACTGCGGAATGCACTTGTGAGGAACTGGCAAAAGGTAAGGACATAGCCATACTGACATGTGTTTCCTATAAAAATGAGTGCTCTCCATATTCATTATTGGCTTCTGATTGCAGAAAGGGGCAAGTCTTGTCCGTTGTTGGCTATCCAGAGGAATTAGGTAACGGCGTAGATGCCTTTTCGTTCTCTGTGGTGAATGTCCGTACCATAACAAGCATTCCAAATCAGTTTGACATTGTTGTTAGGAGAATTGACACGTTTGCATTGTCAACCTATATGGGAATGTCAGGTTCTCCTGTAGTCAATGATTTTGGCTCTGTCGTGGGTATCGTTACGGATGAGCTTTATAATTCGTTAGGATACACTTCCATTCATTCCGTTACGGAAAATCTGACACAAAAAGGAATAAAGCATGAAGCTAATGCAGACTTGGAAGATACTTCTGATTTCGGACTTGGAACATGTGTTAAGTATATCTTGGAAGCGCAGGAACATGCAGGAAGTAGATATTCACGTGATTTACAAGTTGATGATAAAGATACCGAAAGAATAATATCGAGGTTTGCTGGTATCGGATTTGATGATGACTTGGAGATAATTGCAAATGACTATAAGAAATTTTCAGAATCAATAAGGGAGGCAAAGAAAAAGACTGAAATCAAAAAGTTCAAAAAACTGCATATTGAAAATCAGATTATATCGGATATATTTGTTGAAGGGCTATATCAGTTGAAGAATTTAAGAGATAAGTCATATTCTGAATCCTCTGTCCATTTGTTTACTACAAAAGAAAGGGAACAAATATCTGATATAATTTCCAAGGCAAAGCAATATCTTCGGATGCAAAAATATTTGGGCAAAAAAGGTTTGGCTATCGTTGGTGATGCAGGATGTGGCAAGACTTTCACTTTGTGTAAGATTTCCGAAAAGTTGTGTAAAAAGGAAAATACTTATTTGCTTTTTGGTACCGATTTTTCTGGCAGTGAAATGCCTTTAGAAACCATTTTAAGAAAATTAAAATGGAAACAGCCTAATTCCTTTGATTTGCTCAATGATAAAATGCAGAAAGAAGGAAAATTCGCTATATTTATTATTGATGCCATCAACGAGGGCGCTGGAATGTATTTTTGGCAAGAGAAACTTCCTACTCTGTTGAATCAAATTAGAAAATGGAGCCGAATTAAAATCATTGTATCCATCAGAAAACAAGCTGTGCAGACTGATATCCTTAATGAGACAATAGAAGGTTTTACAAGATTATTGATTCCTGGGTTTAGAGATGTTAGAGAAGCAGTGAAGAAATTCTTCGAACATTATAATATAGATAAAGATATTGATGATTTTAATCAGATACAGTCATTCAGCAATCCTTTGTTCTTGAAAATTTTTTGCGAAGCCTATAGTGAAGCGTACTATAGAGATTCTGAATTTCCTAATATCATAGAAATATACAATAGCTATATATACAAGCGAAACCATTTAGTCTCTGTTGGTGCAGATGTGGACCCTCGTATGAATTACACAAAATGCCTTTTAGAGAGAATTGCATATTATTCTATGTGGAATCTACAATGTGGTGACATACCAAGAGAAAAAGCGAAATCTTACTCGTATCGTCTGTGCCCATACAGAATGTGGAGCAAGGATTTGCTCAACAATACCCTCAGGGCTAATTTGCTGATGGAATACAAAACGTATGATGGAAGGGAGTGGATAACTTTTGAATATGATAGTATGGGAGACTATTTGAAAGCAGATGTTCTTCTGAGGCATAAGGATGATGACTATTCGAAACTAAAGTTTCTATGCCGACTTGTTGATTTTACTACTGCAGAATATCAAACAAGCATAGATAATACGAAAATATTCAACTTCATAAAGGCATTTCTGTCTATTTGGAATCCTCCAGTGGGATTATGGCATCATAAAGAGATTATTAATGGTAAATTGACGGATTTGTTTATCGAAAGTTTGGCTCTCAGAAATGTTGCAAATGACCTTATGCAAACAGACGGAACAATAATGGAGGAAATTTTGGATGCTAATCCTAATTATCTACAGCCAGATGTATTCATTAATTTGTTGGAAAACCATAATGAATCTGTGATACGCGAGTTTCATGGTAAATTACTCTCGATGAGGATGGGTGAAAGAGATACTATATGGTCTACATCTGCAAATTCTTTCTATTATGTTGATGATGAGTTGAAGCGATTATGGAACAATAATGGAATCAACAAGAAGTCATTGCTTGTTTTTGAAGTCTGGCTATTAAGTGCTTCTTACCCAAGCGTGCGTTTCCCTGCATTAAGGCACATCGTAAATCAGTTAGAAAGAACAGATTCTGTAGATGAAGTTTTATACCTAATGAGTGTTTTCAAAGATGCGAATGACCCTTATGTTTTGCAAGGATTGTATGCTGCCATCTACGGATATATTGTAAGAAAAAGAAATACTAATTTGTCCATCAGTAGTATGATTGTCGAATCTTTTTATTCGAAACACGGTCAAACTCCTCATGATTTCGTTTTACGCCATTGGACGCTGAAAATATTGGAATGGCAGTGGCATCTTTCTTGTGACGATACATATTGGAAAGCAGCTCAACCTCCATATAATACATCTATCAGTAATCCTTATGAAAATATTCCAAACGAAGATATTCCAGAAGATTTCTTCGGGACAAATCATGGCGCAGATAGTTTGCACCGTTCCTTGTTTGTATGGGATTTCTATCGTTACACCATGGGGGGAAATACATCTGACGACTTGGACAAGTTTATAGGAAAAGATGACAAGCCTATTTCCATCAAGGATACTGCAAAAGCCATTGCGTTGTTAATAAAAAACAAATATGGATGGAATGAGGCTTTGGATGAGTATGATAGTAGTGTGCCATACGAATCAGGGCATTATCATAGAACGGAACGAATAGGAAAGAAATACCAATGGATTGGTTTGAGCGAGGTTTATGCCTATCTGTTAGATACCTGTAAAATTTGCAAAGACCGATGGTCACAGAAAAAGGAATTTAGGACTATCAACTATCCTTGGTTGGTTTCCAATCACATATACTTGGATCCTTCTTTAAGAGAAAATGATACGTTGGACGATGTAGTCAAAGGTCTTTTTGATGAGTATCCAAAAGATTCTACTATGGAACAGAGCATGAAATCTTGGATCGATGATGAGAAATGTATGCCACCATTTAATCCTATTCAAGTTGATCATTATGGGGGTGAGTGGGTAGTACTTCAAGGATATGATACAAGAAAAGAAAATGATGATATTGAAAAAGAACAAACACGAGAACGTTTCTTGTATTATAACACTTGTCTTGTGGACTTGAAAAACAAGTCAATTTTTGCAGAATGGGCAAAAAATGCCAATTTTTATGGAAGATGGATGCCTGAATCAACCGGATCTATTGATTTTCTATGGAATGACTATCCATGGGCAAACACATACACGTCTTCTATATATGAGGATGGGTATGTTGATGAGAAGATACCATGTGATGTAGAATTGACATACGAAGCAGAGTTGCAGGAGGATTTTAGAGGTATTCAAAGTGAAGAAAATATTGCATCGACAGTTTATGCTCCATGCCGTGATATAATGGATTCGCTTGGGCTTTATACGGCAGAGCGTGGAATAGTAAGAAAAAGTGATAATGGAGAAATTGTGGCAATAAATAGATTGATTTTAGGTGAAAGTTTCCATGGACTACTCATCAAGAGAACATTTCTTAATGAATACTTAAAAAAGCAAAGAAAATGTCTATTCTATTGTCTTCTCGGAGAAAAGAACCTTGTCTCTGCTCCACATTATCAAATTCTAGTTAGAAAAGATTTAACAGGAGCGGCTTTGTATAAAGAAAATGATGTTGCAGAAATGATACAGCCATTAAGATTTGAGCCAAAAGAAGAACCTCAAAAAGAGCCTGAAGGTGAAGATGGTTTAGGGATGCCAATTGAAAAATGGTTAGCCATGCCCAAGCAAAGTTCAAGTGCTATCATTGATAGATTAAAAGAATTGGCTGAGTTGTCAAAACAAAATGGAGCAAAAGAATAATAAAACTATATTGATATAGTCATTCAAACAATGAACCTTTTTTACACCTTCTTAGCAAAATATGTATAAAATATCTTCAGCATTTTGTATCTTTGCTTGCTAAAGACTGTTATGTGACAGTATCGGCGAATCGGTGCCACTGTAGCGCATGAATCGGACCATCATCGCGCACCAATCAGTACCAAAAAGATGTAAAGTTCTGCTCATGTAAAATAATAACCGCCTATCTTTGCAGAAGACTTTTAAAATCTGTATAGATATGGCACAAAGTAATGTAAACATGAGCAAATTAAAACGTCCTTTTCAAATGTTAGCGGCAAAAAATCGCTGCGCACCATTTGCCGATACTGTCAATTTTTTGAATTTTACTCTGTGATTCATTGACTTTCGTATGAGGATTTATGCTAATTTCTTTGGTGTTTACATTGGATTATCGTATCTTTGCAGCATCAATGGTTAATAAAATTGGGAGGAAGAATATATGGATAAAACAAAGTTAACAAGAGAAGAGGCTCTACGCCGATGGAAGGCTTCTAAGGAAACCAAACGTAAAATGGTAGAGAAACTGGAGAATTTGGTTCGCAATAGTTGTCTGGAACGTACTGGCAAAGAACCGAATGGAGTAGAAGTATGGTAGTAGAAATGATGTCTCTGGTTGCGATTAATGCCAATTCGCCCTATGAGGTTAAAGTGGCTCAAACTAATGATACTTTGTGTTTCATCACAGATTATGATGCAGAAATCTTCGTAACTTTTGAACGAGACGATATACTTCAAAAAGGGTTAGTTTATCAATTTGGTATTTCCAATCCGAAAGGTGTAAAGTCGCCTCGTGATCCTAAGGTACGAGAGACGATTCTTGCTATAGTGGAGGAATTCTTTGCAAAGAATAATGCTGCATTTCTTTATATCTGTGATACAAGTGGTGGTATGCAGATGATGCGTAATCGCTTATTCAGATACTGGTTTGGCATTTACGGGGAAAGAGAGGAATATGTTTTCCTGCCACAAACGATTACTGATGAGGAGGGTAATGATAATTATGCTGCACTAATCATTCGTAAGGATAATCCTCAATTTGCAGATTTGGTAAGTGAGTTCATGACAACCGTGAATTTGCTAAATACTAAGCCGGAAGATTATGATGAATTGACTGATTGATTTTATGGATGATTAGTAACAAAAGAATACTTACGTTCCATATACTCTTCTTCCTGAGTTTTGGGAAGATGAGGAACAACAAAGGTGAAGTAAAAATTTAGTCAAATTATGGTATAACCTCCACTGGTATTAGCTGGTGGAGGGCTAAGAGGGTGTGTCATAAGTCTGTGACGCACCCTTTTTTTGTGTTTTTCCTTTTCAC
>ERZ791912.192-NODE-192-length-42860-cov-35.639271_pt1 | contig 42860 bp, 33 predicted proteins | sample MGYA00510141_ERZ791912 | MGnify/ENA primary metagenome ERZ791912 (study PRJEB30046, sample SAMN00792082) | human gut metagenome | study: EMG produced TPA metagenomics assembly of the A metagenome-wide association study of gut microbiota in type 2... | reverse complement strand
CAGTTTATGCGACTGCGTCGTATTCTTCTGCAAACTTAGAGTGAAATCCGTGTTCGTTTTCTCTCAAGCTGCCCATGCATATTAGGGTGCGCTAATTATAGAACACGGATCTCACGGATTTAACGGATGCTGCTTGAGGTGGATATTCCAAGGAATCTCACGGATGTGCTATCAGAATGTTATTCCACTAATTCGTCAATTCGCTTTAATTCGTTGTTTCAGTCGTCTAAGGCTATAAAAAAAGTTAAATAATACGTTAACCATTAGGGAGGGTATTTTGTTTCAATAAAAAAGTTGTACCTTTGCACCCGCAATTTTGCAAAGTATTTTATTAATTTATCACAAACAATGAATCGATACGAAACCGTTTTCATTTTGACTCCCGTTTTGTCTGATGAACAGATGAAGGAAGCGGTCGCTAAGTTCAAGAAGCTCCTCACCGACAACGGTGCTGAGATTGTGAACGAAGAGACATGGGGACTCAAGAAGATGGCTTATGCTATCCAGAAGAAGTCTACAGGATTCTATTGCCTGTTGGAGTTCCAGGCTGAGCCCACAATTGTAAAGACACTCGAGACCGGCTATCGCCGTGACGAGAAGGTCATCCGTCACATGACAGTTAAGCTCGACAAGTATGCTGCACAGTATGCTGAGAAGAGACGTAACAAATTCGCTAAAAAAGAGGAGGCTTAAAACATGGCAGCAGTAGAATCAGAAATTCGCTATTTGACTCCACCTTCAGTGGACACACGCAAGAAGAAGTATTGCCGTTTCAAGAAGAGCGGTATCAAGTATATCGACTACAAGGATCCTGAGTTCCTCAAGAAGTTCTTGAACGAGCAGGGCAAGATCCTTCCCCGTCGTATCACAGGAACATCTTTGAAGTATCAGCGTCGCGTGGCACAGGCTGTTAAGCGTGCTCGCCAGATTGCTTTGCTTCCTTACGTAACTGACTTGATGAAATAATTATTAAGGAGGAATAAGCAATGGAAATCATACTTAAAGAAGATATCATAGGACTGGGTTACAAGAACGACATCGTTAATGTAAAGAGTGGTTACGGACGTAACTACCTCATCCCCCAGGGTAAGGGTGTAATCGCATCTGAATCAGCAAAGAAGGTTCTCGCTGAGAACCTCAAGCAGCAGGCTCACAAGCTCGCAGCCATCAAGGCTGAGGCTGAGAAGAAGGCTGAGGCTCTCAACGGCGTAGAGCTGGTTATCGAGACTAAGGTTAGCGCTACTGGCGTTACTTACGGTTCGGTTAACGCTAACGTTGTGGCTGACGAGCTTCAGAAGAAGGGCTTCGAGATTGACCGCAAGATCATCACTATGCGCGACATCAAGACTGTAGGTGAGTTTGAGGCTACCATCCACTTCCACAAGGAGGTTGAGGTGAAGCTCCCCATCAAGGTTGTTGCTGAGAACGCTAAGGTAGAGGCTCCCGCTGAGGAGGCTCCCAAGGCTGAGGAGACAGAGGCAACTGCAGAGTAATCAGCAGATATTCTCACAATATAAAGAAAAGTCGGACGGCGAAAGCTATCCGACTTTTTTTGATTATGGGAGTAATTACGCCTACATACAACGCAATAAGCAGCTCAGAATTGCCTTAATGCAGAGAGCAGCGCATTGTTGGCTGACTTTGAGCCAATGGTTATTCTCAGGTAGCCTTTCTGGAAGAGACCGTCGGCGGGACGGCAGACGATGACGCCACGGCTGAAGAGACCCTCGTAGACGGCGGGAGCGTTGCGGAAGCGGACGAGGAGGAAGTTGGAGAAGGACGGGAGCACCTGTTCGCAGAACGGCAGCTGCTCCAAGGCATGAGCCATGCGGGTGCGCTCAGCTACGACATTACCCACCAAGCGGTCCATCTCGAAAGCGTCGGAGAAGACGCCGCACATCTTCGACTCGATGACCGGCGACAGGGCGTAAGACCCGCCTACGGCAAGCATGAGGCGCACGATGTCCGAGGAGGCGTAAAGCATTCCCACGTTCAGCGCATTAACGCCCCACACAGAATCCATCTGCTCTATGACCACAAGATTGGGGAAGCGCTGCAGAACCGTACACCATGAAGGACTCTTCGAGAAGCGCAGATACGTCTCGTCCACCACCACAAGACCGTCAAACACCTCCAGCAAGGAAGCGACGGCGTTGACATCCAGGAGATTGCCCGTAGGGTCATTGGGCGAGCAAAGCCAGATGAGCTTCGTATGATTGTCGCAAGCGCCAAGCACCTCGTCAACGGACAGGGCGAAGCCTTCACCCAATTCTGCCTCACGATATTCCACATCATTAAGCTGTGCCATCCTACGATAGACGCCACGCGTGGGACCTGCCGCCACCACATTGTCCTCTCCGGGAACGCAGAAGCAACGAAAGCACAAGTCCACCACGCCCGCAAAGCCGTTGCAGGCAAAGATATTGCTGACGTCCTTCCGCTTCAAGGCAGAGAGCGCCCGACGCAGCGAAAGCGCCTGACAATCAACGGCATGATTGAACGGAAGGTCATAAGGATTGGCATTAGTGTCGAGGCGCAAGGCATCCGCCTTCGGCAAAAGCGTCTCGTCAACCGGCGGGACGTGCAGAAGGGCGCGAAGATTGGGGCGTACAAGTTGTTCAATGTTCAGCATCTTAAAAAATATTTATCGGACATGCAAGTTAGGTTATTCACACAAAATTAAGTTATTTATAGGAAATATGCAAGATTTGCATTAATTTTGTAGCCACATTCAAAAAAAACGATAAGCCAAAAGATGAAACTCCTACAATTAACATTCATCATACTCCTCATCCTCTCATGCTCGGAGAAGAAGCAAGCCGAATACACGCCGTGGGGCGAACTGATAACCGACTCCATCACGCCACAGGCAGCAGGGACGTACACCATTCAGGACATCATCGGAAACGGCGAGATGATCATGCTGACCATGAGCGGTCCGGAATCTTACTATGACTATCACGGACGCGGAATGGGAACGCAGTACAGGCTGTGCGAACGTCTGGCAGAGAAGCTCGGAGTGTCGCTGAGAGTGGACGTATGCAAGACGAAGGAGGAAATGTTAAGCCGACTGAAGAACGGCGACGGAGACATCATCGCCTACCAGATAGAGAAGAAGCAGGAAGGCACCGTGCCGTGCGGATACGGAACAGACTCGACGGCGTGGGCGGTCAGCAGCGCCAACAAGGAACTGGCAGACACGATAAACGGATGGTACTCCCCCAGCCTACTGGCGGAAGTGAAGCGCGAGGAAAGGACGCAGCTGTCCGTGGCAAGCGTCCACCGACACGTCTACGCCCCGATGCTCAACTCCAGTCGCGGAGAAATATCGCAATACGATCATCTCTTCCAGCGTTACGCCCCCATAGCAAGATGGGACTGGAGGCTGATGGCAGCACAATGCTACCAGGAGTCGTGCTTCGACCCCAAGGCTTACTCCTGGGCTGGCGCAAGAGGACTGATGCAGATAATGCCCGCAACGGCAGCTCACCTCGGACTGGCAGAGGACAAGATGTACGACCCGGAGGAAAACATCTATGCAGCAGCACGTTACATAGCCGAACTGAGCAAGCATTTCCAGGACGTACGCAACCCCATGGAACGTCAGCTCTTCGTCCTCGCAAGCTATAACGGCGGCTACTTCCACATCCGTGACGCCATGCGACTGGCGGAGAAATACGGCAAGGACAAGCACCGCTGGGACGACGTGGCACCCTTCATCCTCAACCTCCAGACACCACAATACTATAACGACCCCGTGGTGAAGTACGGATATATGAGAGGCTCGGAGACCGTGGGCTACGTGGCACGCATCCGAGACAGATGGAGGCAGTATAGAGGCGTGGCAAGAGCCGGCAGCAACTCGGTGTTCAGCTTCCCTGCGCCCGGAACAGACGCGCCACACAAAGCCACAAAGAAGCATAGGTTCAAGTTATAAAGGTTAACGTATGTTAAGTTTTGTTTAATACATAGAGAAAGTCATATATAAATAAAAGAGGTGTAGAGAAAAATGTTTAACTTTGCAACTCGATTATTAATTCACATAAAGTCTAACTTTATTAATTTCATTTTTATTAATTCATTTTTATGTCAGATTTAAAGAACGTACAGCCATTGGCAGACTTCAATTGGGACGAGTTTGAAAACGGCAGTAGCTCAAACGTAAGCAAGCAGGAGCTCGAGCAGGCTTACGACGAAACACTCAACAAGGTATCAGAGCATCAGGTGGTAGAGGGTACCGTAATTTCTGTAGACAAGAAGGAAGTAATCGTTAACATCGGTTACAAGAGCGACGGTATCATCCCCGCTTCTGAGTTCCGTTACAACCCTGAGCTCAAGGTAGGCGACAAGGTAGAAGTTTACGTTGAGAACCAGGAGGACAAGAAGGGTCAGCTCGTACTCTCTCACAAGAAGGCACGTCTCAGCAAGAGCTGGGAGCGCGTTAACGCAGCCCTCGAGAACGAGGAGATCATCCAGGGTTACATCAAGTGCCGCACTAAGGGTGGCATGATTGTTGACGTATTCGGCATTGAGGCATTCCTCCCGGGAAGCCAGATCGACGTTCATCCTATACGCGACTACGACGTATTCGTCGGCAAGACAATGGAGTTCAAGGTTGTGAAGATCAACCAGGAGTTCCGCAACGTAGTAGTTTCACACAAGGCTCTTATCGAGGCTGAGCTCGAGGCTCAGAAGAAGGAGATCATCAGCAAGCTCGAGAAGGGTCAGATTCTTGAGGGTACCGTTAAGAACATCACATCATACGGCGTATTCGTTGACCTCGGTGGTGTTGACGGACTCATCCACATCACAGACCTCTCTTGGGGCCGCGTAAGCGATCCGCACGAGGTTGTAGCACTCGACCAGAAGATCAACGTCGTAATTCTCGACTTCGATGACGAGAAGAAGCGCATCGCTCTCGGTCTGAAGCAGCTCACTCCGCATCCTTGGGACGCTCTCGACGAGAACCTCAAGGTAGGCGACCACGTTAAGGGTAAGGTAGTCGTTATCGCTGATTACGGCGCATTCGTAGAGATCGCTCCGGGCGTTGAGGGTCTGATCCACGTTTCAGAGATGAGCTGGAGCCAGCACCTCCGTTCAGCACAGGAGTTCCTCCACGTAGGCGACGAGGTAGAGGCAGTTATCCTCACACTCGACCGTGCAGAGCGCAAGATGTCTCTCGGCATCAAGCAGCTTAAGGAAGATCCGTGGGAGGCTATTGAGGTTAAGTACCCTGTAGGCAGCAAGCACACAGCAAAGGTTCGCAACTTCACCAACTTCGGCATCTTCGTAGAGCTCGAGGAAGGCGTAGACGGACTCATCCACATCTCTGACCTCTCTTGGACAAAGAAGGTAAAGCATCCTTCAGAGTTTACACAGGTAGGCGCAAGCATCGACGTTGTTGTCCTCGAAATCGACAAGGAGAACCGTCGTCTCAGCCTCGGCCACAAGCAGCTCGAGGAGAATCCTTGGGACAAGTACGAGGAGCTCTACACTCCGGGTTCTGTTCACACAGGTAAGATCACCGAGATGATGGACAAGGGCGCTGTCATCACTCTCAACGAGGGTGGCGAGGGCTTCGCAACACCGAAGCACCTTGTTAAGGAAGACGGCACACAGGCTCAGCTCGGCGAGGAGCTCGAGTTCAAGGTAATCGAGTTCGTTAAGGAGACAAAGCGCATCATCCTCTCACACAGCCGCACATTCGAGGCTGGCAAGGACGATGTTAAGCCGGTTCGCAAGCACACAGCCAAGAAGGAGTCAGCTCCTGCAATCAACAACGTAGCAGCAAGCACCACACTCGGTGACATCGACGCTCTCGCTGAATTGAAGGCTAAGATGGAGAAGGGCGAGTAATCACAACCCCTGATCACAGCTAAATAAAATAAAAGGCAATCTTGGAACAAACATCCGGGATTGCCTTTTTTGTTTTATGTTAACATGAGTTAATCGTAAGAATTATTGCATCCAAAACCGTTAGTTTCGGATAATTATTATTACCTTTGTAGCATAATTATTGAATAACAATAAAAACACATAAGCGTTTCGTTCCTGAAACGTTATTTTTTCACTATATATTTTTTTAATCTTCATGTATAGCATAGACGAATTATCAGCTAAAAATATTGCTGAGTTGCAAGACATTGCGCGCGAAGCAGGCATTGATTTCAATGACGAAACCGGTGCCCAAGACCTGATATATGCAATTCTTGACAAGCAGGCAGATATAGAAGGAAGCAAGAATCCTCTTGGTCCTAAACGTCGTCGAACAAGAATAGTTAAGAAAGACACAGACCGCGTATATACAGTCAACGGAAAGGAAGGCGAAAACTTTGACTTAAAGAAAAACAGGACTAACGAAGACGACGCCCCCCAGACCACATTGTTCAAGGAAAACACAGACACGACCAACAACACAAACGAACTTTCGCTTGAAGAACAGTTGATGGCAATTCCGAAGCATAGAGGAAGAAAGTCGAAAAGAGAACTTGAACTGCTTTCTGCAATAGAGGAGTCGAGAAGGCTGAAAGAAAACGCGCCTGAAGCAACAGAAGACACAACAATTGCAAACGAAATGGACAGCACAAGCACAGACGAGGCTGAAGAACAGACAACAGCACCCGCAGAAACACCAGCAGACTTCATCCCTGAAGCCAACATGCACGCAGCAAACACAGAGAATGACGAACAGCATGAGCAGCTCCTTGCGCAGCTTCAGGCAAAGATAAACGCACACAACGAAAACGCGGAAGACCAGCGTGACGCCATCGCAAACGGAATTTGGGAAGGCGACCCGGGCGACGGCACAGACTTCATCACCGTAGTGGACCTGCCGATAGAAGACCAGGGAGCCGTACCGACGTACGACATGTTTGACAACGTGACATCTTCGATGCCAGCAGACCAGCCCGTAATGATGCAGACGCAGACCACAGCTCCTGCTGTTCCGCAGTTCGACTTCACAGACATCATTTCTGCCAACGGCGTACTGGAAGTAATGCCAGACGGTTATGGCTTCCTCCGTTCGAGCGACTATAACTATCTCTCTTCTCCGGACGACGTTTACGTATCGACACAGCAAATCAAGAACTACGGTCTGAAGACCGGTGACGTGGTGCAATGCCGCGTACGTCCGCCGCATGACGGAGAGAAATACTTCCCGCTGACAAGCATTGAGATGATTAACGGACGCGAGCCGAACGAAGTGCGCGACCGTATTGCCTTCGAGCACCTCACCCCACTCTTCCCTGACGAGAAGTTCTCGCTGTGCGGCGACAGAGCCACGACAAATCTCTCAACACGCATCGTTGACCTCTTCTCGCCGATCGGCAAGGGTCAGAGAGCGCTCATCGTAGCCCAGCCCAAGACCGGTAAGACCATCCTCATGAAGGACATCGCCAACGCCATCGCTGCCAACCACCCTGAGGCTTACCTCATGATGCTCCTCATTGACGAGCGCCCTGAGGAGGTGACGGACATGGCAAGAACAGTAAATGCGGAGGTAATCGCCTCCACGTTTGACGAGCCGGCAGAACGTCATGTCAAGATTGCAGGAATAGTACTGGAGAAGGCGAAGCGAATGGTGGAATGCGGACACGACGTCGTTATCTTCCTCGACTCAATCACACGTCTGGCACGTGCCTACAACACCGTGTCGCCGGCATCAGGCAAGGTGCTCACGGGCGGTGTGGACGCCAATGCCCTTCAGAAGCCCAAGCGCTTCTTCGGTGCAGCACGAAACATCGAGGGAGGCGGTTCGCTCACCATCATCGCTACAGCCCTTATCGACACAGGCTCGAAGATGGACGAGGTGATCTTCGAGGAATTCAAGGGAACCGGCAACATGGAACTCCAGCTCGACCGCTCGCTCTCTAACAAGCGCATATTCCCGGCTGTCAACCTCGTGGCTTCAAGCACACGACGCGACGACCTGCTCCAGGACAAGACCACACTTGACCGTATGTGGATTCTTCGTAAGTTTATTTCAGACATGAACCCGATAGAAGCCATGAACTCCATCCATGACCGCATGAGCAAGACTCGCGATAATGACGAGTTCCTTCTGTCTATGAACGATTAAAATGGGACAATTCATTGAGGTAAAAGGCGCACGTGTCAACAACCTGAAGAATGTGAGCCTTAACATACCAAGAGATAAATTCATCGTAATAACCGGAGTCTCTGGCTCCGGTAAATCCTCGCTGGCTTTCGACACCTTGTATGCCGAAGGCCAGCGTCGTTATGTAGAATCGCTGTCTTCTTACGCCAGACAGTACTTGGGACGCATGAGCAAGCCGGAATGCGACACCATAAAGGGTCTGCCCCCTGCCATCGCCATCGAGCAGAAAGTAATCTCACGCAACCCGAGAAGTACGGTCGGCACAAGCACCGAAATCTACGAGTATCTGAAACTCCTATTCGCAAGAATAGGCCACACTTTTTCGCCAATAAGCGGAGAAGAGGTGAAAGTGCACACCAATGAGGACATCATAGAGTGTGTAAGCAACTTCTCTGAGGGCACCAAGTTTGCCATCCTCGCCCCGCTGCAGCTGCCGGAGGGAAGAGCCCTCGAAAAGCAACTGAGCATCGAGAACCAGCAGGGCTACTCCCGCATCTGGTATAAGAACGACTTCGTAAGGATTGACGATTTCCTCACGGACAAGGAAGCCGTGGAAAACGCCAAGCCGGACGAAATATACATTCTTATAGACCGCATGGCGGCAGGAGGTTCGAAGGCAAACATCTCACGACTCGCCGACTCCACCGAGACGGCTTTCTATGAAGGAAACGGCACGTGCCGCCTGATATTCTTCCCTTCCAAGATCACCTACGACTTCTCCACAGCCTACGAAGCAGACGGAATAAGCTTCGAGCAACCCAACGAGAACATGTTCGCATTCAACTCGCCGGCTGGTGCCTGCCCTGAATGTGAGGGATTCGGAAAGATAATGGGAATAGACGAGAAGCTGGTCATCCCCAACACTTCGCTGAGCGTCTATGACGGCTGCGTGCAATGCTGGCACGGAGAGAAGATGGGAGTGTGGAAGGAAGTGTTCTGCCGACAGGCCGCCAATGACAAGTTTCCCATTTTCGAGCCTTACTATAATCTCACCCGCCAGCAGAAGGACATGCTGTGGCACGGTCTGCCTTCCGAAAAGGGAAAGGAGAAAAGAGACCGCGTCTGCATCGACTCGTTCTTCAATATGGTGAAGGAGAACCAGTATAAGATTCAGTATCGCGTGATGCTAAGCAGATACAGAGGCAAGACAATTTGCCCGGTTTGCCACGGCACACGTCTGAAGAAAGAGGCAACGTGGGTGAAGATAGGCGGAATGAGCATCGTTGACCTTGTGGAAATGCCTGTCACTAACCTTAAGATGTGGTTTGACAATCTGCAGATCAGCGAGAACGAAGCCAAGATTGCCAAACGTCTCTTGGCAGAAATACGTAGCAGACTGCAGTTCCTGCTGGACGTGGGACTCGGATACCTAACGCTCAACCGTGCCTCGAACACTCTGAGTGGCGGCGAGAGCCAGCGCATAAATCTTACCACATCACTCGGCAGTTCGCTTGTCGGATCGCTCTACATCCTTGACGAGCCAAGCATCGGTCTGCACAGCAGAGACACGGACCGTCTGATTCACGTATTGCGCGAGTTGCAGCAGCTTCACAATACCGTGATTGTCGTGGAGCACGACGAGGAAATAATGCGAGCAGCCGACCACCTCATCGACGTTGGTCCGGAAGCAGGAAGCGAAGGAGGCGAGATAGTCTTCGAAGGAAGTCTGGACGACGTGGAAAAGATGAAGGGCAAGGAAACCCTAAGCCATACCGTCCGATTCCTAAACGGAACGGAACGCATAGCCACGCCTTCGTCACGCCGCCAATGGAACCTTGCCATTGAGGTGAAGGGAGCGAGAATGAACAACCTTCGCGGAATAGACGTGAAGATTCCGCTGAACGTGCTGACCGTCGTTACTGGCGTGAGCGGTTCGGGCAAGTCGTCACTAATCAAGGGCATTCTGTATCCGGCTCTGAAGAGACACCTTAACGAGGTGGCAGACCCACCAGGAGAATATTCTGCCTTGGGAGGCGACTGGCAGCAGGTGAAGCACGTGGAGTTCGTAGACCAGAACCCCATCGGCAAGAGCACACGCTCTAACCCTGCCACATACATAAAGGCGTACGACGCCATCAGACAACTCTTCGCTGACCAGCCTCTTGCAAAGCAGGAAGGATTCACGGCGCAGTATTTCTCGTTCAACACGGAAGGAGGACGATGCGAGGAATGTAAGGGAGCCGGAGTGATTACCGTGGAAATGCAGTTTATGGCAGACTTGGTGCTCGAATGCGACTGCTGTCATGGCAAGCGATTCAAGAAGGACATTCTGGACGTATGCTTCCACGGCAAGAACATCAACGACGTTCTGAACATGACCGTGTCGGAAGCCATAGCATTCTTCACGGAACACGGGCAGGACCTGATTGCCTCACGTCTGAAACCACTTGAAGCAGTAGGACTGGGATACGTGAAGTTGGGACAAAGCTCGTCCACCCTATCAGGAGGAGAAAACCAACGTGTGAAGCTCGCCTACTTCATCGGTCAGGAGAAGCAAGCCCCAACGCTCTTCATCTTCGACGAGCCGACAACCGGACTTCACTTCCACGACATCCACAAGCTGATGGAATCGTTCAACTCGCTGATAGAGAAGGGTCACACCATCGTGGTGATTGAGCACAACATGGACGTGATAAAATGCGGCGATTATGTCATCGACCTCGGACCGGATGGTGGCGACAAGGGTGGCAACATCGTTTGCTGCGGAACACCTGAGGAAATTGCAGGATGCGAAAAGAGCATCACCGGCAAGTATCTGAAGGAAAAGCTTGAAGAAACAATATAATAATAACGAAATAGAGGGTGTGTAAAAAAACTGCTTGTTTTTACACACCCTCTTAAGTTTTAAACAAGATGAAACACACCCGTTGGCAATTTTCGTCTCAACGGCTCTACGTCCACCTTAACGCCCACCTCTATGCCAGCGCTTTTCATCGTGTCAACAACGCACGCATGGGCTATTTCGGGCTTGTTGTTTTCGTGGCTAAGATGGCAAAGCCACACATGGCGCAAGTTCTCCGTATAGTTTTCCGTCAGGAGTTGAGCGCATTGCGTGTTGCTAAGATGACCTGTTCCGCACCTTATACGTTCCTGAAGATGAGCGGGATAAGGACCGTTGGCAAGCATGTGCGAATCGTAATTTGCCTCGACAACAAGATAATTGGTGCGTCTTATCAAAGCCTTTATTTCCTCAGTAACATGACCGACGTCAGTAAGAATGGTGAAGACAACGCCCTGACAACTAATCTCGTAGCCTACATTGTCCGTGCTGTCATGCGGAACGGCGAACGGCGTTACGTGGAACTCGCCCACATTGAAAGGAACGTTCTTCTCTATAATCTTACGATTGTGCTTCATCAACTTACACTTCACACTATAGTTCTTGTCGATTCCCCCATGCACGGCAGCCGTGGTCCATACAGGAATGTCGAGCTTCTTGCTTAAAGAACCGACAGACTTGATGTGGTCAGCATGGTCGTGAGTGATAAGAATGTTCTTGAAACCGCTGAAGAAGTCGAGTCAGTAATCATGAAAACTCTTCCTTAGCGACCTTATACCGACGCCAATGTCAATAAGCAATCCGTCGGTTTCTGTAAAGAGGTAATAGCAGTTGCCGCTGCTACCACTCCCAAAAGATATAAAATCTAACATTTATATAATACTTGTAATTTTCGGAAATAGGAATGCAAAAGTATTAAAAACGCTGCAAAAGACCAAATTATAAATAGCAAATCCACTCACGTCAAGGAATAATAGCATGCTTTCCTTCTCATAGTAGCATATTTTTCGTAATTTTGTATTGGCTAACAAAAATATGATTCACACAATCCGAAGAACAAGATGAACATTATAAAATCAAGGAAGACAACAGCGTACATTTTCGCCTTTATGGGGCTGTTTGTTTCATTATTGCTCTCGTGCAGCGATAAGGATGCTAACACCGCAGAAGAGCGTGCTTTGGCTTTTGCACAAAACTACTTCAATCTGAGGTACAAGCAGTCATTAACGCTGTGTACGGAAAATGCCAAGAAGTGGATTGTCTTCAGAGCCACTAACATTACGCAAGAAGACGTGGACGTAATAAACGCTCAGACGGACACCGCAGAATGCGAAATAGATGACGTGGAGCTTAACGACGACGAAACAACTGCGGACGTGAAGATGACCATCAAGAACGTCCTGGTGTGCGACTCCATAGGGAAACGCGGCAGCATCAAGGAAAAGATAAAGAAGACGCTTAGGATGAAGAAGGTGTCAGGAAACTGGTATGTGGACACGGAATGTCCTATATAAAAACAAAACGGAAACATAATAGAAACTTTTAAGAAAGCACATGATATCAATAGATAATCTGACAGTAGAATTTGGTGTTAAACCTCTCTTTAAAGATGTCAACTTCGTTGTCAACGACCGCGACAGGGTAGCTCTTGTAGGAAAAAACGGCGCAGGCAAGTCAACTATGTTGAAGATAATCTGCGGGCTGCAGCACCCCACAAGTGGAAACGTGGCAATTCCCTCGGACACAACGATTGGCTACCTTCCGCAGGTGATGATTCTTCAAGACAACACCACCGTGAAGGAAGAGGCACGCAAGGCGTTTGCCGACAACACGAAGATGAAGGAAAAGATTGACAGGCTGAACAAGGAGCTTGCCGAACGTACCGACTACGAAAGCGAGGAATACGCCAAGCTCGTGGAGAAATTCACTACAGAACACGACAGATACCAGATGCTTGGAGGCGACAATTATGAGGCTGAAATAGAACGTACACTTACTGGTCTCGGTTTTCTGCGCACCGACTTTGACCGTCCTACAAGCGAATTCAGCGGAGGATGGCGTATGCGTATAGAGCTGGCGAAGATTCTGCTCCGCCATCCCGACATCCTGCTTCTCGACGAGCCCACCAACCACCTTGACATTGAGAGTATAGGATGGTTGGAGAGATTTCTGCAGCAAAACGCCAAGGCTGTGGTGCTCGTCAGCCACGACCGCGCATTCATCAACAACGTCACCAACCGCACCATCGAAATAACCTGCGGAAGAGTGAACGACTATAAGGTGAAGTACGACGAATATATCAAGCTGCGCGACGAAAGACGCGAACAGCAAATCAGAGCTTACGAGAATCAGCAGAAAGAAATAGCCGACATCAAGGACTTCATAGAGCGTTTCAGATATAAGCCGACAAAGGCTGTGCAGGTGCAAAGCCGAATAAAGCAACTGGAGAAGATTGTGCCCATCGAGATAGACGAGGTGGACACGTCTGCCATGCACCTCAAATTCCCGCCTTGCCTCCGTTCTGGCGACTACCCCATTATCTGCGAGGACGTGCGCAAGGACTACGGCGAGCACACAGTCTTCTCTGACGTGACGCTGACCATCAAGCGGGGCGAGAAGGTGGCTTTCGTGGGTAAGAACGGCGAGGGAAAGTCTACTCTCGTGAAGTGTATCATGAACGAGATTCCGTTTACCGGCAACTTGAAGGTCGGTCACAACGTGCAGATAGGCTACTTTGCGCAGAACCAAGCGCAACTTCTTGACGGCGAACTGACGGTTTTCGAGACCATAGACAACGTGGCGAAGGGCGACATCCGACTGAAAATAAAGAACATACTCGGTTCGTTTATGTTCGGAGGAGAAGCCATTGACAAGAAGGTGAAGGTGCTTAGCGGAGGCGAACGCAGCCGACTGGCAATGATAAAGCTGCTGCTTGAGCCCGTGAATCTCCTTATTCTCGACGAGCCAACCAACCACCTCGACATACCTTCAAAGGAAGTGCTGAAGGAGGCGATAAACGCTTTCGACGGAACAGCCATCATCGTTAGCCACGACCGTGAGTTCCTTGACGGACTTGTGACGAAGGTTTACGAGTTCGGAGGCGGTAAGGTAAGAGAACATCTGGGTGGCATTTACGACTATCTCAGACAGCACAACATCGAAAGTCTGGACCAGCTGGGCAATAACAACACCTCCCCCACTTCCACATCCGCAACCAACGACGTGGCAGCCAACGCCAAGACGGAAGACAAACCTGCCAAGCAAAGCTACGCCGAACACAAGGAATGGCAGAAGAAAATCCGTAAGGCGGAGAAGAGCGTGAAGGAGTCGGAGGAGAGAATTGAGGCAATGGAAAACCGCCTGAAAGAGCTGGACGCACAGCTCTGCACTCCGGAAGGTGCCTCAGACATGAAGCTTGTGACGGAATACACCGAAATAAAGAAGCGTATGGACGAGGAAGAACTCATCTGGACACAGCTGTCGGAAGACCTGGAAAACCTCCAGAACCAGGATGCCTAACGTAAAAATAAGGGGCAACAGGAAAGGCATAATACAATAAAGGACGACACGGAGCGTTATAATAAATATGAGAATTAAAACAATAATATTCCAGATAATCTGCTTGCTTGTCACAGTTACGGCAAGCGCACAGACATTCACGCTCCACGGACGCGTTACTGATGAGAATAACGACCCAATAGAATTTGCCTCTGTTTCGTGTCTGAAACAGGGCAAGATGACTATGACCTCATTAAAGGGAGAATACAGTATGCAGCTGCATTCGGCTGACTCTGTGGTTATTAAGTTCTCAATGATTGGCTATAAAGCCAAGACACGCGTCCTTCGCCGTCCACGTGGAAAGCAGACCCTACAGATCGTGCTCCACTCAGATGAGAACCAGTTGGGCGAAGTGACCATAACCGGAAAGAAGATTGAGACGGGGCAGATGGAGGACATCAGCAAGGACCACCTGAAGTCGCTTCCGTCTGCCAGCGGCAACGCCGTGGAAGAACTCATACAGAGTCAGGCAGGCGTGTCGACTCATAGCGAACTTTCGTCGCAGTATAACGTGCGAGGAGGTTCGTTTGACGAGAACAGCGTCTACATAGACAACGTGGAAATCTATCGTCCGTTCCTCGTAAGAAGCGGTCAGCAGGAAGGCATTTCGGTCATCAATCCTGACATGGTGGAGAAAATCAGCTTCTCTACGGGAGGTTATGAAGCAAGATACGGCGACAAGATGTCTTCAGCATTGAACATCAAATATCGTAAACCCAAGAAGTTTGAGGCTACTGCTTCGGCAAGTATGCTCGGAGCAAGCGCATTCATTGGAGTTTCAAACAAGAAGGTTTCGTGGAGCAACGGCTTCAGATATAAGACCACAAAGCATCTTTTAGGTTCGATGGACACGAAGGGAGAATACAGCCCTACGTTCATCGACTATCAGACCTACCTTACATACACACCTAATAAGCGTTGGGAGATAAAGTTGCTCGGAAACATTTCGGACAACCACTACAACTTCACGCCGGAAGACCGTGAAACGAAATTCGGTACGATGGAGAATGTAAAGGCGTTCCAAGTTTATTTCGACGGACAGGAGAAGGACGTGTTCCGCACCTTCTTCGGTGCTGTAGGCATTACCCGCAACTTTGGTGAGAAGACTTCACTCTCGCTCATCGCTTCAGCTTTCAACACAAGAGAGCAGGAAAAGTATGACATTCAGGGTCAGTACTGGCTCACACAGACTGAGACGAGCGAGAATCTTGGTGTAGGCACTTACTTTCAGCATGCCCGCAATTATCTTAAGGCTCATGTGGAAAGCGCAAAGCTGCTGTTCAAGACCAAGTATAAAAAGCATGACATTGAGGGAGCGTTCACCTTCAAGAAAGAGAAGATAACGGAGAACTCCGTGGAATACGAGATGCGCGACTCCAGCAATTACAGCATACCGCATACAGGCAAGGACCTTTATATGATCTACAGCATGAGGGCAAAGAACGTGCTCGACGCCAACCGTATAGAGGCTTATGTTCAGGACGCATTCCGCTTTACAAGCAACAACGAGAAGACGCTCTACACTCTTAACTACGGCGTAAGACTGAGCCATTGGAGCTACACGAAGGAGACCATTGTCAGCCCACGCGTTTCGCTTGGCATCATTCCTGCCTTCAACGAGAACATCACAATGAGATTCGCAACGGGCCTTTATTATCAGGCTCCTTTCTTTAAGGAGCTGAGAGACACCACCACGCAAAACGGCATCACTTACGCCTCGCTCAACAGCAAGGCAAAGAGCCAGAGATCCATACACTTCATCGCAGGTTTCGACTATCGTTTCCGCATGAACAACCGCTCGTTCAAGTTCACAGCAGAGGCTTACTATAAAGCCCTTGGCAACCTTGTGCCTTACAGCGTCAACAATGTGAAGGTGGTGTATTACGGCAGCAACGAGAGTAGCGGTCATGCTGCCGGCATCGACCTGAAGCTTTACGGCGAGTTCGTGCCGGGAACAGACTCTTGGTTGTCGCTATCGCTTATGAACACAAGCATGAAGCTTAATGGCAAGTCGATTCCTCTACCGACTGACCAGAGATACGCCATCAACATGTTCTTCACAGACTATTTCCCTGGAACAGACAGATGGAAGATGTCTTTGAAGTTGGCTCTTGCTGACGGCCTGCCGTTCTCTGCTCCTCATCAGGAACTGGAATCGAACGTATTCCGTGCTCCTGCCTATAAGAGAGCGGATATAGGACTGAGCTATCGTCTTCTGAACAATGAGGGCAAGCAAAGGAAGCACATTCAGTTGAGAAACATATGGCTCGGAGCCGAATGCCTAAACCTGTTCGGCATAAACAACGTCAATTCATACTACTGGATTACGGACGTAACCGGCGGACAATATGCTGTTCCGAATTACCTGACAGGCAGACAGATTAACTTTAGAGTTACAGTTGATTTCTAATCATAGATTTCTAACACGGATTTCTAAAACTACACAGAATGACACCTCTGAAACATTACCTCGCCATAGCTACAATATGCTTGAATGCAAACAACGTCATGGCGCAGAACAACGAAATAAAGTCAGAACAGATAGCCTCCCTGCAGGTTGTGGCTGGCACAGACTGGTTGGAAATGCCGGTCGTCACGCTTGGTGGCGACAAGCCCATAAACATATCGTTCGATGATCTTACGCATGAAGGCCGTCGTTATGTTTATAGGCTTGACCATTGCGAAGCGGACTGGACTACGTCTACCGAACTGTTTGACAGCGACTATTGTGACGGCTTTGCTGATGGCAACACCATTGACGACAACGAGGAGTCGATAAACACCAACACTCTCTATACGCATTATTCCTTTCAGATTCCTAACGAGAAATGCCGGATAAAGAAAAGCGGCAACTATCGTGTTACTGTGTACGATGAGAATGAGGGCGACACGGTTTTCAGCGCTTGCTTCATGGTGGTGGAGCCGCTGATGGGCATTCAGATGTCGGTAACGTCAAACACAAACATCGACATAAACAAGAGTCATCAGCAAGTGGCATTATCGCTCAACTATGGCAATATCTCAATCTCAAATCCGGAACGCGAGATTCGCATAGCCGTATTGCAGAACGGCAGATGGGAAACAGTACGACGCGATATGCGCCAGCAATACACCACCCCTTACGGAATGAAATGGGAGCATAACAGGGATTTGATTTTCGACGGAGGCAATGAATACCATAAGTTCGAAGTTCTCGCCACCGATCATCCTACGTTAGGCATCGAGAATATCTGGTGGGAGAACAATGACTATCATGCCATGGTATGGACAGACCTCCCAAGACCAAGCTACGTTTATGACGAGGATGCCAATGGCGCTTTCTATATTCGCAACAGCGACAACATTGAGAACGACCGCATCTCTGAATATGTGAATGTGATGTTCAGACTGAAAGCTCCAAGACAACATGGAGATGTCTACGTAAATGGCGTGTGGACCAACGGTGAGTTTACGCCGAAATACGAAATGACATACAATGAAATAGCTCAACAATACGAGGCTATAATAAAACTAAAACAGGGATATTACTCGTATCAATATCTGACAAAACGAGATGATGGCAGCATTGTTCCTGTTTCGTCTGAAGGAAATTTCTTTCAGACCGAAAACGAATACCAAGCTTTTGTTTATTGGCGACCAATAGGAGAAAGAACTGATCGCCTTGTAGGTTATTCTTCCGTTAGAACCAAATAAGAGGTTCTAACGGAAGCTTTCTTTATAAAATCATTTCTTGATTCGCTTAATAATCTTTCCGTCATACGTCACCACCAGTTCCACAATATAACTGATAGATGTCTCAGGAATAACAAGCACGGCATAGAAATGCATGCCTTCTTCATTGGCTTGATTGAACGTAATATCGCTCAACACTAACTGACGCAGGATGTCCGAAGGGATGTTCTTCTGGAAGTCCTGTTTGCGGAAGTCGCTTGAGAACAGGCGTCGCGCCCCGTTAAACACTCCCAGATTGACAATATTGTCATAATAGACATTGCCTACTTCCACTCCATCGTCATTGAACGTAGACTTCACCACCTTGTATGTGGTAGGATTCACCTGCACATAACAATGATATTTCTCCGCACCATGATAGAGAACGGTGTCTCGTTTGACAATCCTGTTCTGATTGACAGCCAAGAAAGTCTTGGGAGCAAACAAGTCTAAGTATGACTCATCGTCGGTTTTTACGAGCTTTACTCGTTCACCATTTTGGTTCACAAAGACAAAAAGATGAGGAGTCTGCTTCACAATATGGTATTTAACCGTATTGCCACCCACCACCACGAAAGAGTCTTTCTCCACTCTGAAATAGGCAGGCATACTCGTAGAATCAGGGAAAAAGACAGAGTCGCCCTTTATTCTGAAAGCGACGTCGTCTCCGTCATCATCAAGCCATATTCCTTGAAGATTCTTTTTTGCCTCAAGATTCTCCTGTACGACTTCTTCCTTCCTGTCATTGCCACGCTGCCCGCATGCCACAAAAAACAGGACAAGACCAACCAACAGGAAAAATACTGATTGTTTTCTTATCATATTCGATTAGGAAATTACACCAAACCACAATCTGCCACTTAAAAACAGGCGTTAACCTATAAACGACAGAAGGCCTGTATGGACTTTGTTTTTCACATACAAAGGTAATAAAAAATCCCAATAAAACACAAACCAATAAATATAAATAAAAGACAAAAAGCATAAATACATTAAACCTGTAGATAACGAAGTCAATTTTTATACCAATATTTTTTGCGACTAAAAATAAAATGCTTATCTTTGTGGATTATGAGAGAAATAGAGAGACACATAGTACGATTACTGCTGGATAATGACTGCGTTATTGTCCCAGGCTTTGGTGGCTTCTTGGCGCACCGCATACCTGCTTCATACAATAAAGCAGAGGGAATCTTTCTGCCTCCATCAAGAACAATAGGCTTTAATCCAATGCTGACAATGAACGACTCATTGCTGGCACAGGCATACGCAAGCTGTTACGATATCAGCTACCCTGAAGCCCTGAAGCATATAGATAATGATGTTGCCATTCTTAAGCAGACCATTGAAGAAGAAGGTGAGCTGAATATCTGCGGATTGGGACGTATTGTGCTCAATCAAAGCGGAAGCTATGACTTCCATCCTGATCAGTCAGGATTCGTTTCACCAGACCTGTACGGACTGGACACATTCGAGATTACTCCTATGGCAGCAGAAGAAAGCATGGAAGAGCCTCAACAGGAACTTCCCAATACAGCTATTACTATGCAGCCTGTCATTACCGAACAACCGAAGTCTCAGCCTGTGGTACAGCAAGTTACTGAAGTGTCTGCCGAGACAAATACCACTTCAGAAACGCAACAGGAAGAGACTAAAGAGAAAGAGATTGCCATTCGCATTCCTATGCGCACGCTCAAACACATTGCAGCTGCTTGCATAGCAATTATAATCCTCCTTTCTGTTCCGTCTAAACTTGGCGACTCCAGCAAGAACTATACAAGCCATGGGGCTATTGACACAAGTTTCCTGTATGAAATGATGCCTAAGGAGATTACCAACGGCAAACCAGAGAAGCTTAACACTATAGCTTCAAAAAAAGAAGCGGTCAAGGAAGTTGCAGAACCAACCGTAAAAGCAGAGGTAGAGATTACTAAAGACGAGAGCTATTTCACCATAGTGCTCGCAAGTCGCGTGGCTCGTAAGAATGCCGAAGAATATGCCAAGCTGCTCCAAAGCAAAGGCATTGACGCTGCTGTAACTTCTCAGGGAGGCACAAAGGTAACGTACAAGAAATTCAAGAATAAGGAAGAAGCCCAGAAAGCAATGCGAGTTCTTTCAGACAGGAAGGAATTTAATGGCTGCTGGATAACAGAAATCAAATAAAAAAGGATTCCATTACAAGAAAAGAATGAAAAGAGTAAGATGCCCCAAATGTGACAATTATATCACGTTTGACGAAAAGAAATACAAAGAAGGTCAGTCCTTGGTTTTTATGTGCCCACAATGCGGCAAGCAGTTTGGTATTCGCATCGGTACCAGCAAGCTACGCAACACACAAAAGGAAGACAATCCTGACGAGAACGCTGAGGACAGCCGCTACGGATACATCACAGTCATAGAGAACGTCTTCCATTACAAGCAGGTTATTCCCTTGAAGATGGGCGTCAACGTAATAGGACGTTATATGAAGAACAGCGGTGTGAATTGCGCCATAGAGACCAACGATCCAAGCATTGACATTAACCATTGCTCAATAACTGTAAGCAGAGGAAAGAACGGCAAGCTGAAATATGTACTTAAGGACGGTCCCAGTTACACCGGCACGTTTGTGGACAACGTCATACTCGGCGATAGAGAACAAAGAGTGATAGAGGATGACACACTGTTCACAATCGGAGCAACAAGCGTTATTCTGCACACACAGGACAGCGAAGAGAACGAAGAAAATAAATAAGCACAATACAAAATACAAACATAAGAAATGCCGCTATTTCCACATAAAATTTGTTGGAATAGCGGCATATTTTTTATACAAGCCTTACTTAAGTAAGCCATACTCTATCATTACTCATCCTTAAACGAGAGTTTCTCAAGACGACTCTTAAGCAATGGAGCCTGCGATTTTCTTATACTGAGTTGTATTTCACACGTATTATCATAAGTCTGATTGACGATTCGCGGCGACATATCCTTAATAATCTTCATCACGTCATTCATCATAACGTAAGGAAAATCGTACGTCACCACTTCCTCGTCATACAGCTTTATGACCTCTGCGTTTGCGATTGCTTCAGCCGCTGCCGTGCGATAGGCAACAATAAGCCCACTCGTTCCAAGGTTAACACCACCATAATAACGCACGACGATAATCAATATGTCGGTCAGCTCATTCTTGTTTATCTGTCCGAGGATTGGTTTTCCGGCTGTACTGCTGGGTTCGCCGTCGTCATTGGCACGAAACTCTGTACGTTGAGCGCCAAGCATATAAGCCCAACACACATGTCGGGCATCATAATACTTCTTTCGATATTCTGAAACAATCTCCTTTATCTCTTCTTCGGTAGTTACATGAAAGGCAAAAGCGAGAAACTTACTACGTTTCTCGCTATAGAAGCCTTCCGAGATATTATCCTTTATTGTGAAATACTCGTCAGTAATGTTCATTTTAAAATTATTATCAAGACAATTTGTGGATTACCAATCCTGATCTGAGCTTCGGTTCGAACCATGTAGCCTTAGGAGGCATAATCTTACCGCTGTCAGCAATGTCGATAATCTGCTTCATCGAAACAGGATACAATGCCAAAGCTACACGCATCTCACCGCTGTCAACGCGACGCTTGAGTTCCTCAAGACCTCTAAGACCACCGACAAAGTCGATGCGCTTGTCAGAACGGAGATCTGTGATGTTCAGAACCTTGTCAAGGATAAGACGGCTTGAGATGTCAACGTCAAGAACGCCGATAGGATCAGAATCGTCAAATGTGCCAGGCTTAGCATTCAATGCATACCAATGCTTGTCAAGGTAGAGCGAGAACTCGTGCAGACGCTGCGGCTTATAGATAGCCTCACCCTTGTCTGTAACCTCGAAGTTCTCACGCAATGCATCGAGGAACTGCTCAGAAGTAAGACCGTTAAGATCCTTCACTACGCGGTTATAGTCGAGCACAGTAAGCTGTGAAGCCTGGAAGCAAACAGCCATGAAGTAGTTATACTCCTCGTCACCCTTATGGTTAGGATTGTTCTTAGCCTTCTCTGCACCTACCAAAGCAGCTGCAGCACTACGGTGATGGCCGTCAGCGATGTAGAGAGCTGGCATCTTAGCGAATTCCTCTGTGATGGTCTTTATGTCAGCATCGTCGGTAATAACCCAGAACTTATGGCCGAATCCGTCAATCGGAGAAACGAAGTCATACTCAGGCTTACCAGCGGCATAGCGCATAATCAGCTCGTTGAGCACGCTGTTGTCGGGATAAGCAAAGAACACCGGCTCGATGTTAGCGTCATTAACGCGAACATGCTTCATGCGGTCTTCCTCTTTGTCGCGGCGTGTCAGCTCATGCTTCTTGATGGTGCCGTTCATATAGTCGTTAACGAAAGCACCAACCACAAGACCATACTGTGTCTTGCCGTTCATGGTCTGAGCGTAGATATAGTAAGACTCCTTCTCGTCCTGACGAAGCCATCCCTTATCCTGGAACTTCTGGAAGTTCTTAGCAGCCTGCTCGTACACTCTGGGGTCGTACTCGCTTGTGCCCGGCTCAAAGTCGATTTCCGGCTTTATAATGTGGTAAAGGCTCTTTTCGTTATCGCCAGCCTCAGCTCTTGCCTCTTCGCTGTCGAGAACATCATAAGGACGTGAGGTGATTTCCTCAACCATATCTTTCGGAGGGCGTACACCTTTGAAAGGTTTAATTGTTGCCATACTCGTATGTCGTTTTTAAGAAATTGTGTAAGAATAGATTATTTGTTCACCTGGAATTTTGTGCATCCGTCTGCGAAGAAAGCATTAATCTGCTTAGCTGCAGCGATACCAGCATTGATGTTAGCCTCAGCAGTCTGAGCACCCATCTTCTTCGGTGTTGCGAAGTAGCGACCCTCGAACTTGCAGAATTCCTCGTGTGCGTCAGGCATGATGTCTGAAACATACTTCAGGTCTGTACGCTCCTCAAGCAACTTGAGAAGTTCCGGCTCATTGATAACTTCCTTACGGGCTGTGTTAACGAGGATACCACCCTTCTTCATCTTGCCAACGAGAGCAGCATTGATGCTCTGCTTGGTCTCAGGAGTAGCAGGAATATGGAGCGAAACAACGTCGCAATTCTCGAACAGAGCGTCCTGTGAGTCAACAGCCTTAACGCCAGCAGCCTCAATAACATCCTTCGGGCAGAATGCGTCGTAAGCATAAACGTCCATACCGAAGCCCTTAGCGATGCGAGCTACGTTACGACCTACATTACCGAATGCGAGGATACCAAGCTTCTTGCCCAAAAGCTCCGAACCAGACTTGCCGTTATAGAAGTTGCGTACAGCGTATACCAACAGACCGAATACCAATTCTGCCACAGCGTTAGAGTTCTGTCCGGGAGTGTTCTCCACTACGACGTTCTTCTCTTTTGCGTAAGCAATGTCTATATTGTCAAAGCCAGCACCTGCACGAACGACAATCTTAAGAGCCTTAGCTGCGTCAAGCACCTCAGCCGTAACCTTGTCTGAGCGTACGATCATAGCCTCAACGTCAGCTACGGCGTCAAGAAGCTGCTGCTTTTCTGTATATTTCTCCAACAGAACCAGCTGATGTCCAGCACCTTCAACTTCTGCCTTAATGCCATTAACGGCTGCTGCTGCGAACGGTTTCTCTGTTGCTACTAATACTTTCATAATTTCTTTTGATTTAAGGAGTTAAACATTTTGGCGACGTTCATCATGGTCAATCAGATTATTATCAAGTCTTAAAACTATATTTCGACTTTTTTCAGTCGCCATTAAGGTTATTTAATTGCAGGAAGGAAATACACATTATATTATATACTATGTATTTCCTTCCTTTAGAGTGTTATTTTATTAATGCTGCTGCTCGAATTCCTTCATGCATGCTACCAATGCCTCAACACCCTCGATGGTCTGAGCATTGTATGTACTTGCGCGGAAACCGCCAACTGAACGGTGGCCCTTGATGCCGACCATACCCTTAGAAGTAGCGAAGTCGAAGAACGGCTTCTCCAGCTCCTTGTACTCGTCGTTCATCACGAAGCAGATGTTCATGAGCGAGCGTGAATCCTCAGCTACTGTGCCACGGAACAACTTGTTGCGGTCGATTTCGTCGTAAACGATGCGAGCGCGCTCGATAGCTCTGCGGTCCATCTCCTGAACACCACCGTTAGCCTTGATCCAACGGAGAGTTTCAAGAGCACAGTAGATAGGCACTACAGGAGGAGTATTGAACATTGAGCCCTTCTCTACGTGTGTACGATAGTCAAGCATTGTAGGAATCTGACGCTCAGCCTTGCCAAGAGCATCATCCTTAACGATTACGAGAGTAACACCTGCCATAGCGAGGTTCTTCTGAGCACCAGCGTAGATGCAGTCATACTTAGCAACGTCGATAGGACGGCTGAAGATATCAGAAGACATATCACCGATAAGTCTTACGGGAACCTCAGGCTCCTTGCGAATCTCTGTACCGTAGATAGTATTGTTGGTTGTTATATGCAGATAGTCGAGATCTGTCGGGCATGTCCAATCCTTCGGATAGAATGAATAGTTAGAGTCAGCAGATGAAGCCACCTCAACAACCTCGCCGAAGAGCTTAGCTTCCTTCATAGCCTTCTTAGCCCAAACACCACTGTTCAGGTAACCAGCCTTCTTGATAAGGAAGTTATAAGGAATCATGCAGAACTCGAGTGAAGCACCGCCACCCAGGAAGAGAACTGAATATCCCTCAGGAACCTCGAGGAGCTCCTTAATCAAGGCTACTGCCTCATCAACAACAGGCTGGAAATCCTTTGCTCTGTGGCTGATTTCAGCCAAAGAGAGTCCCGAACCGTTGAAATCCAAAATCTGACGAGCTGTGTTCTCTATCACTTCGCGCGGAAGGATAGACGGACCTGCATTAAAATTGTACTTCTTCATAAGAATGTCTATTAAGTTAATAATTTGTTCTTTGTTTGTTATTAGTTGTTGTTTCGCAAGCGAAATTACTACTTATTTTTGAAAAGTCCAAATAAAAAGCAAAAATTAATACATCTAATTTGATTTCGACTTTATAATGCTTACTCCATCTTACATTTTGTCAGCATTAAAAGCCTATATTCTCCCTATAATATCCCCCTTAAACAAGAAAATGCAAGTCGCAGCCACGTCAAGCGTCCGACCTGTCTGCAACCTACATTTATTATATATTATATAGAGGCTACGTTACGCCTCCTTTTATTTATCAGTTTCCTTGTTGGGGAGATGGAACTCGTACGACTTGTCGAACACCTGTCTTACCTTATTAATCTCAAGAAAGGTAGTTCCGCCAGAGTTGCCGAGTCCGAAGCGACCGCTCAGATAGGCAATCTTGTCGTCAAGAGTGATATATCCCTTCTGTCTCAGCATGCGGAGAGCAGCCGTGAACATATAATTTGGCGATATCTTGTCCTTCTGGTGGATGGCGATGACACCGAAGCTCAGGTTCAGCCAACGCTGCGTCTTCTCATTATAGCAGATTGCAAGAATCGGGTTCGGTCCACGGAAGGCAGCAAGATGACGTACCGTCTCGCCCGTCAAACTGTCGGTGATGATACCGGCAACACCGAGCTTGCGTGTAGCGTCGATGGCAGCGTGAGCCAAGAACTCCCTTTGCGAGCAGTTCTCGTTCATCGGCACCTCGTACTCTCCCATAGCGTTGCGGTCCTTCTCAGCCTGTTCGGCAATGGCGGCCATAGTCTTCACAGCCTCAAGCGGATACTTTCCGCTTGCCGTCTCGCCCGAGAGCATAAGAGCGTCCGTGTATGAATAGATGGCGTTGGCGATGTCAGTAACCTCGGCACGTGTAGGTCTCGGATTCTTTATCATCGTGTGGAGCATCTGAGTGGCTACGATGACAGGCTTCTTATTCATCACACACTTTCTGATAATCTGACGCTGTATGCCGGGAATTCTTTCGATTGGCACCTCAATGCCGAGGTCGCCACGCGCAATCATCACGCCGTAAGAAGCATCGATGATTTCGTCGATGTTGTCCACACCCTCCTGATTCTCTATCTTTGATATTATCTTGATGTCGCTATTATGCTCGTCCAAAATCTTCTGAATGGCAAGGACATCGTCTGCAGAGCGCACAAAAGAGTGAGCAATAAAGTCGATATCTTCCTCTATTGCCAACAGAATGTTCCGATAGTCCTTCTCGGTCAAAGCAGGCAAAGCGATGTGTTCTCCTGGAACGTTCACACTCTTGTGCGCTCCAAGCACGCCGTCGTTCTGCACCTGAGCCACAATGGTCGGACCTTCTATGTCCATGACCTTCATGTCCAGTTCGCCGTCGTCGAAGAGAATGTCGTCTCCCACCTTCACGTCCTTTGCAATGTCAGGATAGCTAAGATTCACGATGTCATGACTGGAGTCCATGTCCGGGCGTCCGAAAATCTTCACCACGTCTCCGGTCTTATACTCTATAGGCTGATCCACACCCGTCGTGCGGACCTCTGGACCTTTCGTGTCTATCATCAATGCGATGTGCGGCGACACCGTTCTCACATTTTTTATTATAGTACGTATCCCGTCCGGAGTAGCATGGGCAGTATTCATGCGGACCACATTCATTCCAGCGAAAAACAACTGGCGAATGAAGTCGACGTCACACCTGCGGTCACTGATTGAAGCAACAATCTTTGTCTGTTTCATCTTACATTATCTTTATATGTGTTTTCTACTACAAAATTACGCATATTTATTGATATACACAACAGTAGCCCACCATTTTCGTACATCACTTTCTCCTTACCATAGGTCAGCCACACGGTCATGTGGGACGAATACCAGTTCGGTGGGTATTTTCACCCACTTCCTGTCCACAACAATCTTCAGTCGACTGCCTCCTGTTTGTTTCAGAGTGTACGTACCCGCCTTGGCGTTATAGGTAAGAACAGCGGTCAGATCTTCCGAACCATAGTCGTTCACAATATCCAGCTTCACACTATTCTTGCCTGCGTGCTTAAAGGATGTTATAAGCCACTTGCGAGAGTCACGCGCTGCTCCGAAATATCCTGGCACCACACCGAAGACGTCCTGCCCCGGCACACTCACTCCTTCACCGTCCAGACACAAGTCCAGATAGACCTGATATTCCTCGTTATATACATACGTATTAAACGCTGATTCGGCCTTGTCTGACTGCGCCATGATTCCTAAAGCCATGACAGCAAACACCAGCAATAACAATAATCTTTTCATAACTATATGTGATTTAAATCAATATTTTTTCAAACTGCGCAATTATTATATATAAATGCGTTTTTGCTTTATTTCTCTGCAAATGTAACAATTTACATCAAGAATAGTTGAAAAAAATCAAAAAAGGTATTGAAATAATTTGTCTTTCTCATTTAAAATACTATATTTGCAGAGAATATTTAACTTTTTTATGAAAAAAGAGAGATTATTTCCAGACTACATTTTTGAATCGAGTTGGGAAGTATGCAATAAGGTAGGCGGCATCTACGCCGTTTTGTCGACAAGAGCCAAGACTCTTAAGGAGAAACTTGGTGACCGTCTTATCTTCATTGGTCCTGACTGTTGGGGTGAAAAAACATGTCCTTACTTCGAGGAGGACAAGTCTTTATTTTCGGAATGGCAAGTACAAGCTGCAAAAGAAGGCATTAACGTCAAGATAGGACGCTGGACCATACCAGGCAGTCCCGTCGCAATATTGGTGGACTTCAATGCCTTTTATCCGCAAAAAGACACCATATACACTCAGCTTTGGAACAAGTTCCATGTGGACAGCCTTCACGCCTATGGCGATTACGACGAGGCTTCCATGTTCGCTTATGCCGCCGCACGTGTCGTTGAGAGTTTCTACAACAACGTCATAGCCAAGCATAAGCCGGCTGCCAAGGTCGTATACCACGGCAACGAATGGATGACCGGACTGGGTGTGCTCTACATACATGACCGCCTGCCGCAGGTGGCAACCATCTTCACCACTCACGCAACAAGCATCGGTCGTAGCATCGCCGGCAACAACAAGCCGCTCTACGACTATCTCGAGGCATACAACGGTGACCACATGGCTGACGAGCTCAACATGCAGAGCAAGCAGTCCATCGAGAAGCAGACAGCCGCTTACGTCGACTGTTTCACCACCGTTAGCGACATCACAGCCCGCGAGTGTGCCGAACTGTTGGACAAGCCTGTTGACGTGGTGCTTCCCAATGGCTTCGAGGACGACTTTGTGCCGCAGGGCAAGGAGTTCGACCGTAAGCGCACGGCAGCACGCCGTCGTCTGCTCGACATCACACGCGCCCTCACCGGCGACACCGTATCTGACGACGCTGTGATTATCTCCACAAGCGGACGCTATGAGTGGCGCAACAAGGGCATCGATGTCTTCATCGAGGCTGTCAACCGCCTCCGTCTTTCTGCAGACCAGCTCAATAAGGAAGTGGTGGCATTCATCGAAGTGCCGGCATGGGTGAACTGCCCGCGCGAAGACCTTGCTGAGCGACTCGCAAAGATGGCTGAGGGCGAGACCTTCGACACTCCGCTCGACACTCCCGTCATCACACATTGGCTCAACGAGCAGCAGAACGACCGTGCCCTTGGCATGATGAACTGGCTCGGTATGCGCAACGCCAAGGGAGAGAAGGTGAAGCTCGTCTTCATTCCTTGCTATCTTACCGGCGATGACGGCATCGTGAACCTCTCTTACTTCGATGTCATACTCGGCAACGACCTTTGTGTCTATCCCTCATATTACGAGCCGTGGGGTTACACACCGCTTGAGGCAGTAGCCTTCAAGGTGCCGTGCATCACCACCGACCTTGCAGGATTCGGACTCTGGGCGCACAACGAGGCAGGCGGACACATCACTCTCGACAAGGGCGTGGAGGTCATCCATCGTACCGACTACAACTACAACGAGGTGGCTGACGACATCCGCGATACAGTCATCAAGTACGCCAATGCCACAAAGCAGAAGCAGGGCAGAATACGCAACAACGCCCGTGCTCTCTCGCAGAAGGCATTGTGGAGCCAGTTTATCGAGTACTATTACGAGGCTTACGACTTCGCCCTTAACAAGGCAGAGCAGAGAATCGCAAAGACAAAGTAAAAAAAGAAACAAAAGTTGAATTAAAACCATATCACAAATTTTATGAAAATCAAAGCAGACTATGCTAACGCTCCTCAGTGGAAGGAGGTTACAATCAAGTCAACACTTCCCGAAGAGCTGAAGTGTCTTGACGAGCTCGCACACAACATGTGGTGGGCATGGAACTACGAGGCACGTGAGTTGTGGAAGAGCCTTGACAAGGATCTCTACGAAGAGGTTGGTCACAACCCCGTAATGCTTCTCGACCGTCTCAGCTATGAGCGCAAAGAGGCCATCGTTAAGGACAAGACCATCATGGAGCGCGTCAAGTCAGTATACAAGCTGTTCCGCGACTATATGGACGTTGAGCCGGACGCATCTCGTCCCTCTGTTGCCTACTTCTGCATGGAGTACGGTATCAACCAGGTGGTTAAGATTTATTCTGGTGGTCTCGGTATGCTCGCCGGTGACTACATGAAGGAGGCTTCTGACTCTAACGTCAACATGTGTGGCGTAGGCTTCCTCTATCGTTACGGCTATTTCAAGCAGACTCTCTCTATGGACGGTCAGCAGATTGCTCAGTACGACGCACAGAACTTCAGCTCTCTGCCCGTTGAGCGCGTGCTCGACGAGAACGGCCAGCCGCTCGTAGTTGACGTTCCTTACATGAACTATCAGGTTCACGCTTATGTATGGGTGATGAACGTCGGCCGCATCAAGCTCTACCTCCTCGATACTGACAACGAGATGAACTCAGAGTTCAACAAGCCTATCACACACGCCCTCTACGGCGGCGACAACGAGAACCGTCTCAAGCAGGAGATTCTTCTCGGTATCGGTGGTATGCTCACTCTCAAGAAGCTCGGCATCAAGAAGGACGTTTATCATTGCAACGAGGGCCACGCAGCTCTCTGCAACCTCCAGCGTCTCATCGACTACATCAAGGAAGGTTTGTCATTCAACGAGGCTCTCGAGCTCGTTCGCGCTTCTTCTCTCTATACCGTACACACTCCCGTACCCGCAGGTCACGACTACTTCGACGAGTCGCTCTTCGGCAAGTACATGGGTGGCTATCCCAGCATGCTCGGCATCACATGGGACGAGTTCATCGGTATGGGCCGCACCAATCCTGATGACCACTCAGAGCGTTTCTGTATGTCAACATTCGCTTGCAACACCTGTCAGGAGGTTAACGGCGTAAGTAAGCTCCACGGTTGGGTTAGCCAGCGCATGTTCGCTCCCATCTGGAAGGGTTACTATCCTGAGGAGAGCCACGTAGGTTATGTTACCAACGGTGTTCACTTCCCCACATGGACAGCAACAGAATGGCGCAAGCTCTACGCTAAGTACTTCGACAAGAACTACATCTACGACCAGAGCAACGAAAGCCTCTGGCACGCTATATATAATGTACCCGACGCTGAGATCTGGGAGACACGTATGGCTCTCAAGAAGAAGCTCGTCGACTACATCCGCGAGAAGTTTGCTGCCACATGGCTCAAGAACCAGGGCGATCCTTCACGTGTGGTTACTCTCCTCGAGAGCATCACACCTAACGCCCTCTACATCGGCTTCTGCCGACGCTTCGCCACATACAAGCGTGCTCACCTCCTCTTCACCGACCTGGAGCGTCTCTCTAAGATCGTGAACAACCCGGAGCGTCCGGTTAAGTTCATCTTCTCTGGTAAGGCTCACCCGGCTGACGGTGCAGGTCAGGGTCTCATCAAGCGTATCTTCGAGATCAGCCAGCGTCCTGAGTTCCTCGGCAAGATCATCTTCCTCGAGGACTACGACATGCAGCTCGCACGCCGACTCGTTTCTGGTGTAGACATCTGGATGAACACTCCGACTCGTCCTCTCGAGGCTTCTGGTACATCAGGCGAGAAGGCTGAGATGAATGGTGTTGTAAACCTCTCCGTACTTGACGGATGGTGGGTTGAGGGCTACCGCGAGGGTGCCGGCTGGGCTCTCAAGCAGGAGCGCACATACCAGAACCAGGGCTATCAGGATCAGCTCGACGCAGCTACCATCTACTCGCTCCTCGAGAACGAGATTCTGCCGCTCTACTACAACCGCAACGCTCAGGGCTTCAGCGAGGGCTGGATCAAGACCATCAAGAACTCTATCGCCACTATCGCTCCTCATTACACAATGAAGCGTCAGCTCGACGATTACTTTGACAAGTTCTACATCAAGGAGGCTGCCAACTTCAAGAAGCTCTCTGCTAACAACAACAAGCTCGCTAAGGAGCTGGCTGCTTGGAAGGAGACTGTCGCTCAGCGTTGGGACTCTATCCGCGTGGTAAGCAAGGACGACTCAGTTCTCTATGGTGCAGAGACCGGCAAGAAGTACACACTCCGCTACGTCATCGACGAGCAGGGTCTGAACGATGCAGTAGGTCTGGAGCTTATTTCTATCAAGACTGACAAGAACGGCGAGGAGCACATCTTCTCTAAGCGCGAGTTCACTATGGTTGGTCGCGAGGGCAACAACTACACATTCGAGGCTACATTCGAGCCTAACGTTGCCGGCGCATTCAAGAGCTGCGTACGTATGTATCCGAAGAACGAGAACCTCGTTTACCGCGAGGACTTCTGCTACGTTAAGTGGCTCGACTAATGTCTGACGTTCCTAACATAACATATAAATAGAAAGAAAATCCTAAAGACTCATGCTGTCGGCATGGGGCTTTGGGATTTTTTTGTTTAAACCATAACCTTAAAAAAGAAAAGCAATATGAAGTTTATCGGAATCATTCCCGCCAGATATGCGTCATCACGCTTCCCGGGAAAACCTCTTGCCGTACTTGGCGGCAAGTATGTCATACAGCGTGTGTATGAGACGGTCAGCAGCGTGCTCGACGAAGCTTACGTTGCCACCGACGACCAGCGCATCTTCGATGCTGTAATAGCTTTCGGTGGAAAAGCCGTTATGACCAGAACAGACCATAAGAGTGGTACGGACCGCATAGAGGAAGCAGCAGAGAAACTTGCTACGGACGCTGACGTGATAGTGAATATCCAGGGTGACGAGCCTTTCATCCAACCGTCGCAGATTGAGACCATCTGCCATTGCTTCGACGATGCCTCCACACAGATAGCCACCATCGGCAAGCCTTTCGACACCATAGAAGCAGCAGAGAACCCCAACTCACCGAAGATAGTGCTCGACAACAACGGCTACGCCATGTATTTCTCACGCTCTGTCATCCCCTTCGTAAGAGGCATCAAAAAGGAAGAGTGGCTGCAGCACTATCCCTTCCTCAAGCATCTCGGCATCTATGCCTATCGCCGCGAAGTGCTTAAGGAGATAACCCTCCTACCCCAGTCGTCGCTCGAGAAAGCCGAAAGCTTAGAGCAGCTCCGCTGGTTGCAGAACGGCTACAGAATAAAGGTTGGATACACCGACGTCGAGACTGTCGGAATTGACACTCCAGAAGACCTGCAAAGAGCTGAAGAATACCTGAAAGAGAATTAGGATTTTTGAATTTTGAGTTTTGAATTGTGCGCTACGCGCATTAGGAATTATCCATTTTTGAATTAAATTCCTAACTGAATAATTCAAAATCGCCGTAGGCGACAATTCAAAACTCAAAATTCAAAACTCTCAACCCTTTGGTTCTGCAGCCATTGCGCTCTCCTCTTCCGGCAGTTTATAGCGTTTGACTATGCTATGGTCTTCCAGATAAATGCGGTTAAGGGTGAAAGCCAGGGCTTCCAGGGTCTTTTCTCTTACAGAAGGTTTCAGCTGGCATTCCCAGACCGTTATGCAATGCCAACCCATCTCTGCAAGCTTGCGCTGTTCCTCCAAATCACGGTTACGATTGCGCTCTATCTTTGCTCTCCAGAAATCCACATTTGTCTTTGGAAGCACATAATACTTACAGCCTTCATGCCCGTGCCAGAAACAACCGTTGACAAAGACTACTGAGCGATACTTGCGCAGCACAATATCAGGATGACCAGGAAGACGAGGATGGTTAAGCCGATAGCGAAAGCCTCGGCTGAAAAGATATTTCCTAACCAGTATTTCCGGTTTGGTACCCTTTCCTCGTATTGACGCCATGCAACGATGGCGTTGCTCCTTAGTCAGTTTGTCCATATCTGGTTCATAACAAATTTATTTTTGAGGTCATCTCTCCCATTTTGGCTTTCAATTCTTATCATCGTCAAACGGTAAAGAAGAATTGAATTTATCAAAATCAGAACTGAACAATTTGTCCTGTATCACACGATACTTTTCAAACTCTGACTCTGCGAAACTCTTGGCAAATTCAGCCGAAACCTTTCCTGCGTCATGCAATACGGCATCACCTCCAGCTTCAAGAATAATGTCTATACGCTTTGCCCAATCTTCCATTGTCATTGGTATGTGGCGATTTGCCATACGTTCTGCCAAATCAAGCACAGAGTTGACAAGTTTTCCCATATCTTCAAGTTCCACTTGCTTTAGATAGTTCTTGGCGACACTCACATCTGGCTTGACAATCTTTCCATCAGGCGCATTCTCCCAAGTGGTCAGTCCCATATGCTCTTTCTCTGCATTGGCTCTTTCAACAATAAGTTCTGCCGCAGTATGCCCATGCACAGCATAATGCATCTTATTCTGAACTTTCTTATAGAACAGACGTGTGGTAGGCGCATCCTTATTGTAGTCAACAGCTGTAGCATATATATCCGTGAGCTTTTGGTAAAATCTTCGTTCACTCAACCTAATCTCACGTATTTCCGCCAACAAATGCTCAAAATAGTCCTCACCAATGAACGAGCCATTCTCCATGCGTTTTTTATCTATGATATAGCCCCGAAGAGAGAACTGTCTGATGACATAGGTACACCACTGGCGGAATTGAGTGGCACGTATAGAGTTGACACGATAGCCAACAGAAATGATTGCGTCAAGGTTGTAGAACTTTGTCATGTAGTTCTTACCATCTGCGGCAGTTGCCGAGTTTTTCTCGGTAACTGAATCTTCAACAAGTTCTCCGCTCTTAAATATGTTCTTCAGATGCAATCCGATATTGTCTGTTGAGCAGTCAAAAAGTTGTGCCATAGCCTTTTGCGTAGCCCATACCGTTTCTTCTTTATATAACACTTGTACTCCTTGCTCCTTACCTTCTGCCACGAAAGTCAGGAACTCCGCTGTACTGTTTCGTATTTCAAATTTCTTTGCCATAAATCATAATTTTATTACATCCGCATTCTACATTCATCACAACATTGTGATAATCAACCTATTGTTATGCATGGCTCAATATTGCATATATTCTATTTTGCTCTTCTGACAATATATTTTGAATACATGTCTTCAAATTCTCCTTTAAGGAAGAATCCTTGATAGTTTCACGCAATCTTTCTTTAACAATGTCGGAAGCTTCTTCTTCAATATTCTCATAGTTGCCATGAGATTTAATAATCTCGCTAATTGATTTCTGAGGTGTAAATCCAGGAATTTTATTGATAACCATTTCTATTTGTTGTTTATCATAAATTCCCCAATATTTCAGATTTTCTTCAACATAGTCTTTTTTTTCTGCCTTGTTTTGAGGTAAATCTTGCATCAAATCCAAAAATGAAGAAAAATCTCCGAGGATAAGACCATAGCTATTATATAGATTATTGTAAATTAAGTTAAATTTGTTTACAGAATCAGACTTGGGCATTAAATCAAGTAAAAGGGTTGCCTTGAATCCTTTCTCATCTATGTCACGAACTAAATACTTTAATCTTGCTCGCTCTTCTTCACCATAATGCCCATCTATAAATTTGGATGCGATATTGTTAATTTCCAAGTAGTCGAATGATGCTTGAAAATCAACTAAAGCAGTACGTAAGTCTCGGAGTTTATCTAATTCTTGATTGTATTTTATTACTGAAAGTTGAAGATTTCTGTTTGCGATATTTTCTACATGGTTTTGTTGATTCTGTTTATAGAGTATATATAGTGCAATTGCAGAAGACAAAACCGCCCCGATATAACTACCCCAAAAGCCAAGCCATGATGAACTATCTCCTGTAATAGGGAATAGCATTGGCTGCACCATTAGAGTGTTGATAATCAATGGGGTGGCTATGATTAACAGTAATTGAATATAGTATTTTTTTATATGTCTTAAATAACTATTCATCTAAACGTTAATAATATTTATTCTATTGATTACTTTTTGAGTTATTGCAATACTCCTTAAACTCTTTCCTTGTCATAGCAATCCCCTTGGATGCATTGCTGTCAAGTCCATAGACAAAAGGAGAAGACAGCAGAGTATATTTGCCTAACTTCAAACAAATGCGGATAGGCTTGTCATAGCCTCCATATTTCAGGGCTGCGCCTTTTGCTCCCTCTTTTTCTTTCGCCAGTACTTCACTCATATCCATCGCTTCCACTGAGAGTACATGATAATATCCTTTTACCAAGTGGTTATCAACTGGGGCAAAGTATTTTATCTTTTGGAAATCAACACCCGAAAGAACAGAAGTGTACCCAGAGAAGAATATTCCGCTTTTGCCATCCACAACCAATTCTTTGGAGACATTCACATGAGTATCTACAGATGCAAGATAGAATGGTCCTTTGTTGACAGGCTCGTTTGTGTATTCCAATCCTTTTTGAGGAATGCTTTCTTCCAACAACCGTTCCCGTCCGTTGTCATCCTCAAGCCAATGGCGGATCTGTCGGCGCAAGGCTTGCTCCGAACTGTTGGCATTTATGATGATGCTTCCGTCCCCAGCATGCTGCTCTTGGTCGGGACGCAAGGGGAATGCACCAATTCCTATCAAGCGGTTCGATTGCTGATAGTAATAGTCACCATTCTCTGCGTCAAGTGCCTCCAACGGTATGCGACCAGGAAACAGCACATAACCTGCTATGATTTCTTTCTTTAAGTGTTCGTGGTCACGTCCTTCTTCCGTGTAGTATATGGCATCACGGTAACGATGCATCTGGTCAATGGCATCAGCTGGCGGCACATCATAACGGCTGTCATATCTGCTGCCGTTCTCATCCGTGTCGGCTATTCGGTATTTGGCATCAAACAGGTAGGTGAACTTCATATTACCTTCTGCTTGCCTGCTCAGTCTCAGCACAATGTCAGGACGCTGCACAGTAGTCATGGTGTTTGTTCCGCTTATGGCTGAAAGGGATTTGCCTTTATGCACCTCGGCATTGTAGCATACACTTGCCAACTCAATGCCGTCTTGGTTGATGAAACTCACCGAACCGCCATATACAAGTTGCGGAATAAAGTCGTTGCTAATGTCTCTGCCGTTCACCTTTGGCTTGGCATCCTTGCCCAACTCCTTCATTACTTCCTGCACAATGTTCTTCACCTTGATGAAACACCATATCTCATATAGGTCGCAGATGTCCTTCACCTCAAGTTTTCTCATGCCATCCTCCAGTTCATAGCCCTGCTGCAGTTCCACCCATTTCTCCATGATGGTCTTATAGCCTTGTGCCTGTTTCATCACAAGGTTGTCTTGTGTGAACCCCTTGAACTGTCCTACGCCACGGAAAAAAGCATTGTTCAAGAGTTGCATCAGCTCGTTCTCCATGTCTTCAAGCGAAGTGTCTATGCGCTTCGGGTCGTCAAGGTGCATGGCGGTCATAATGTGTTCCTTCACCACGGCAAAGCGGCGTGCCATCTCTCGAATGGCGAATTTCAAGAAACGGTTCTCTATGGTGTCATGGCTCAGCGTCAGTTCCTCCGTACGGTATAGGTGGGCAGGATTGTCTTTGTGTGTCTGGTATTCGTTTTCCAGTTCTCTGGGAATGTATGCCATACGCTCGGCTCTCTCATACTTAGCCACAGAGCGCAACCGTCGTTTGGGACGGTCGATGATTTGGCGTGCTGCCGCCATGATGTCGGCATAGCACGACTTAAATATCTGCCACCATATCAGCGGATTGTTCTCACCTGTGCCTTGGCGCATACTGAGATAGGTGTCTTTCAAGAACGATGTGCTCAGCATGGCGTATTCATGCTCTATATCGGAGATGATGGTCTTTAGGTCGGAGCGATAGTCCAACTTGTAGCTCAACACCTCGGTCATGAACTTCAGTTCCTTTGTCTGTTCTTCCCCTTTCACTTTGTAGGTGATGCAGAAGTCGGTCATTCCCACTTGGTTGTGAAAGTTCAATGATCCATACAGTTCATCGCCTGTGCTGATGATGGTGCTTTTGTCCTTGCCATCTGTGCGCAGATGATCGTTGATGGCAAGTGACAATTCTTCCAAATTCTTGCCCTTGCCACGTACAATAAGCGGATATTCTGTATTCTCGAAGAATACGGCTTCATGGCGGATGTCATTTCCTTCCTGTGCGTTTCCGTCAAAAGAAAACTTGACATGCTGTGTTTCCGATGTGTAGCGGCACAACAACTTTGCGGCACTGTCAGTATTGACGGTGTCGATACAGAGATTGCGGATGGTCTCGGCTATTCTCCGCTCATGATTAGGACAAGAGGACCTTACAAGCAAGTCCTCGTTTGTCACTTCAAAGTTGAATACACTTGCCATACTTTTGTGGACATGAATGTTTAGTTCCAGAAAGAAACAAAATGGTCACGCTTCAGTTGGCTGAGCATACTGTCAATCTTTTTGACGGAATGCAGCTTGTCTTGTTCTCCCAACTGATTTGTGATGATGTGGCGCAAGGCGGTAAGTATGTTCAAGTCGCCATATTGCTTGGCTTCATCCACATTCACCTCTGCTTTGGCTATGCGTTCCTTGTCTGCTTCCGAATCAGTGATCTTCAGTTTTGTTTCATCACCCTCTATGCGTGAGAGAATTTTCATCAGCGTAAAGTTGTCAAGTGCAGCTATGCGGTCGGTCTGTCCGAACTCCTGCGATGCTTGTAGATATATCAGCGCTTCATTGGCGGCACGATAACCAAGCTTGAAAGGTGTGCCTTCAAGCAAGGCATTGATGCGCTTCAGATAGTCTATCGTGAATCTTGCATCATCCCCCAGATCATCTATTATTTCTCTTGCTTCGATGTGACGGTCAACAAGCAGAGCGTTCAGATCGGCGTCATCGTTTTGCTCAAATGCCTCAACAATGGCTTTAAGGTCGTCGTCTGTTGTGTCGGTAAGAAAACTGTCATAGTTCACCTCATTCATTTCTACCGACATGGCTCTGTCGAGCACCTTGCGTGAGAAAGAGAAAGTTGTCTCGTCCATGTTCACAGTACCAATTACAATGAGATTCTTGGGCAGGGTCAGTCCTCTTGTGCGGAAATGCTTGATAACCTTTGTGATTGCTGATTCCGTATCACCAGCCGTGAAGTTCGGGAACAGCGTGTTTACCATCTTTTTCGCCACATCTTCTCCAAACGAGTTGAAAGGCTTGATGATTGGGTCTGTCAAGTACTCTTCACCCTCAAAGCTACGACTCTCAATGGCACTCAGAAACTCTGCGAAGTATTCCTCCACTGGAGCAAGGTTCATCTCGTCGAGACACAAGAAGAACGGCACTTCGGGATGTTGCCATGCCTTGACGATAAACTCAATGAAGGGCGTGAACACATAGTGCGGACTCGGTATGTTAGACAGATAACCGATTACGTCCATCGAGTTGTGCCAGTTGGGCTTCACTTGTATCAGTTCAAAATTGGCTGGCGAGTGCAGCGTCCAACGGTCATTGGCAAAGTCCGTCCCCTTATATCCTTCAGCTTTCTGCAATTCTTCCGTTACTGTTGCCTGTGCTAACTTACGCACAATACGGCTCTTGCCAGTACCGCTGATGCCGGCAAGGAGCATGAAGGGCTTGGTGCGGAGGGCGGTAAGATAACTTAGATGTTTATTTGCATCCTTATCTATAGTAAAATAAGACTTATGAGCCCTTACAATTTTTTCAATTCCGTTCTGTGGTACATTTTTTAGTGACTCTAAATCCATCATATTCCCGTTCTTGTCATATGCCGTCCAAACAGATTTAGGACATTCCAATATAAGATATTGGTCAAAAATTCCACGAGTTAATTCCGCCCAACCCTTTAGGTAAGATTCTGATTTGTCAGAAGTTTCATCCTCATTTCTATAAGCAACAACAAATTGGCTTTGTTTCCAAACGCTATTTGCACGCGTTCCAAGTCCATCATTTAATAATGAGGCTCGGGTCGTTTCTCTATAAGTTCCATAATTAACTTCTGACTTCTGTTGTTTTACGAAAGACTTCAGAAACTGTACTATACCTTTTCTATCCATTGCTTATAATTTTTCAGGTTCATAGGATAAGGAGATGATGCACCGATAGGGAATCCCATTAAGTATTCAGCATGAAGAGCTGTTGGCTTGCCAAAAACACGTACATATTTTGCACAAGATGGATGCTTCATCATTGATTTATAGTGGTAATTTCCCATTGTGGTTGGAGTATGAATATAGATTGGATCATTAGGATTCTGGGTTTGAATCCATGTCTGCTGTTTTACAAATACAGAATCTATCTCTTCTTCTGTTGGATTTACGCTTGTTAGTTTTCCATTTAACAGTCGGTTAACCAATATTCTGAACGCAATAGCAGCAGCAATTGGCGCTTGCGCATTCCCGACTCCTCTCTTTTGTGGTGCCAATACAGGAACAGGTGCAGGATAGACAATCTCGTGAGGATTATCTAACCAAAAGTCTGCTCTAAATTTAGGCAAGTTACTGACATGTTCTGCAACCTTTTTAAAGATATTTTCATCCTTTACTGCTAACAACCAAAAACGAGGTCTTTTATGGTCTGCATGCAAATCCATGCAAGCTAATCTGCTTCTAACAACACGGTAACCAATGGCTTCCAAATCCTCTTTTGCTTTATCTATTGCAACTATGGTTACATTCTCACCAAATACAATCGGCGCATCTGATTGCTTGACAAATTCATACATGTAAGGCCAAAGATTCTTTGCTTCAATGTTATTTCCATGAGCAGCATAACTAAACGCTTGACATGGGAATCCACCACAAAGTATATCAAAAGTGCCTTTGTATTTTGAACCATCAATTTTCGTTACATCATCAAAAATGGGGAATTTGGGCATCCACCCATCTGCTTGTCGTTGTAAAAGAATCTTTTTACAGAACTCATCAATCTCAACTCCTGCACAACATTTGTGCCCTAGAAGTTCTCCTCCATAGATACCTCCACCAATACCTGCAAAAAGGTGAAATTCCTTTATATCATTATTTGCTTTTGCCATTTGCTTGCTCAATCATTTTTTTGTTTTCATTCTCCTCACTAACCGCCTTTATCTCGTCAGCAAGTATTCTATATTATTCAACCTTCTTTGGCAATTTGTTTGAAGTCTTTTCTATTTTCTTCTCGTTGCTTGCCACTCTGCGTTCCACTTTCTTGATGTCCTCAGCAGGAGGAAGGTTTTCGGGTTTTATGCCTCGTTGCCCCAACATCTGCCTTACGCTTACATTGTTCTGAACGTGTTCGGCAGTAATGCTCGGTTCACCATAAAGGTCTTTCTGCTCAACATTGTAATTTGTCATTTCTGTTGCGAGGTTTTTTGCAACAATGGTCAGCGTAGGAAGAAAGTCAGCCAACGGACGTGTTGACTTGATGCCGAGGCGAAGTTTCATGTCTTCGGTGGTATGTCCGCCAAACAAAGCCGTGTCACCTTTTGAACGTATACGACCAAATCCACGGTCATCAACACCACGCTCATAAATGTTGCGAGACAATTGTTTTTCTGAAGCGCGCAGCCGATCGCGTGTTTCCAGACGTGACACTTGCTGCAAATGCTCAGCTATAAGTTCAGCCCGCCTTGTCTGCAATGCAAAATAACCTTGTGCAAATGCTATTTCTTCTTTCTTTGGATCACCATTCTGGGCTATGAGATAGCAGGCAAAGCGAGTAAGCATATAGTCCTTGACTTCACGCTTAGCACCTTTTGCCAAGCTTATCATTTTCGTGACCTCACGAAAATGATCATCCACGTTGATATTCTGTGATTTACATGATTCTACGGCTCTACCTATAGCTATAGTGAAATTCTCCCAACGTGCATAGCCAAGAACCGACTGAAGCTCGCGTGCAAACCATACTTCAACCTTTTCGTTGCCATTATCGCTCTCAATGTAATGCGTTATATCGTTGAAAGCGGATGTATGCTGATTTATTCTTTGAATATCCATGTTATAATATTTCTTGTTCCTCACTAAACGCCTTAATCTCGTCAGCAAGTACTTTCTGTAATTTCTCTTTCGGCACTATCAACTGATAATCCGCCACTCCGATAGGCTTGCCCATATCTTCAAGCGCAAGTTCCACCTCTACACGGTCTTTTTCAGCACAGAGAATGATGCCGATGGAACGATTCTCGTCCGCACCACGCTCAAGGCGGTCGAGCAGAGAAAGATAATAGTTCATCTTTCCTGCATACTCAGGTTTGAAAGCACCTATCTTTAGGTCAACGGCAACAAGACAACGCAGTCCTCGATGGAAAAACAACATATCCACCTTACTTTCCTTGCCGTTGTATTCCAACACATGCTGGTTGCCTATGAAAGTGAAACCATTGCCGAGTTCCATAAGGAAACGAGTTATGGCTTTTACAAGGCGGTCTTCAAGTTCAAGCTCCAAGATAGGACTGGTCACTCCCAAGAAACCAAGATTATAGCTGCTGCTGAACACTTCGTTGGCATACTGTGCTTGTTCGGCAGGAAGAGTGCGGTCGAAATTGTTGTCTACTCTTGTCAATGCCTGTGTCTCATACATATTGAGTTTGATGGCATTGAGCAACAAGTCGCGATTCCAACCTTTTTCCACCGTCTTTGTGGCATAATAGAGAGTTGCATCATCATCTAATCCTTTGCTCAAAAGCAATAGATTGTACGACCATGGCAAAAGTGCTACGGAGCGTAGCACTTTCTCACCATGTTCAGCATAACGCTCATAGAATTTCTTCATATTCCAAAGTTGGCGTGGTGAAACACCCATTTTAGGGTATCGTTCTTTTAGGTCTGCCGACAATCTTTTAACAACGCTGTCACCATACCCACTTTCAATCTTGCGTTCATGAAGCATTTGGCCAATTTCCCAATATGCGGTAGAGACGTAGCCATTGACATGTCGGGCTATTTTTGTCCGCGCGTGTTCAATTACTGCGACAGCGTGTCGCAGTATCTCGGCATAATCGCTACTCTCTATTGAGAGTTTGTTGTCTTTATTGTCAGTTGTCATTTTATCAGTCTATGTTATCTTCTCTGAGATGGTCAATCTGAATGCAAAGTTAATTATAATACATCACAATTACGCATAAACGCAGTGAGATTTACGTTTGTTTTGCAACTTGACGAAGACAATATTTGCATTTCTAATGCTCAATACTATGAGCTGAGCGCACAACAAAATCTTTGGTGTGAAATTCTTGAGTTTTGAGAGCTCAGAGACGACACGCTTATACACAGTTGGTTATGCGGTTTCCTGACGAAGCGTTATAGATTTTAACTCGCCCAGGAGCCAGTTCTACACTCCTATAGAGCCACTTTTACACTCCCATACCTTTACTCTTGTCATACAACACAGCCTCTATTACACTCTGAAAGTGCCACTATCAGACCGTAAAAGAGGCTATGTTGACTTTAACTGATTTTACTTTACACTTTTCTTGTTGTTTTACTAATTTAC
>ERZ791912.191-NODE-191-length-43012-cov-41.839444_pt1 | contig 43012 bp, 28 predicted proteins | sample MGYA00510141_ERZ791912 | MGnify/ENA primary metagenome ERZ791912 (study PRJEB30046, sample SAMN00792082) | human gut metagenome | study: EMG produced TPA metagenomics assembly of the A metagenome-wide association study of gut microbiota in type 2... | reverse complement strand
GTTGGCATCGTATGTATACTCCGTCTCTTCATTGGCGGCATCGCGGAAGTGCATGGCTCCGCTGTAGTTAGGGCTTTCGTCTGCTGCATCGTCTATCTTCACCACCTGATTGCCTTCATAGCTGTAGGTAAGGTCGTCAATGGTTCCGTAGTCGCCACTGTCGAGCAATCCTTCACGACGGAGCGTAAGCAAGACTATGCATGTCATTATCTATCTATTAACAAGAAGTTTTGATTAACTGGACAATAATCAACCATTGAAATCGGAACTATAAAGTTTCCTCCTCCACATTCGGCTGCTGATGGTCCTATAGATATAATGGTCTCTGGATTAAACGTCTCGTCAAGACTAAGAAATATTCCTGTTATACGTAAATATGTTATTGTTATTTTTTCACCTGTCAACAATTTTATAGTCATAGTTTGTCCATGGCGCTTAGAGTTTTCATAAAAATCACAGAGAAAAAAGGTACAACAATTATAGGTTCGCATAGACCTGCCAAAAACGAGTTCAAAACCCTTTCGGTAAGCCATATCACTTACTGGGGTATATACACATGTGGAGTAGATGCTTTTAATAAATGCTTCTAAATTAGATCTGTCAATCTTTATTGTATCTTTGGTGCTGAGAGCTGCGAAAAATACGGGATATTGATGTGACTTGGTAGCAGCAAACTCAATATAAGTATATTCTCCTCCAAATAACTTGTCATTGACATTCTGAGCACGGCTTGATGCCATACTCAGAATTAATAAAAAAATCGTTATAAATCTCATTCTATTTCTTTTTTATCGTTGGTAAAAATAATATAGTTGATAGTTCAAGAGCATCTAATTTGCTCGGCTTATTTGGTGGATATTTCATTATGCCTTGCTTACCTCCAGAACCTTTAGGGTGACAGAATCCCAACGTATGAAATATCTCATGAATCCTGTTCATCTTTGTATCTCCCGTTTTATTCATTACAATGGTTTTATTATCAACCGTTGCTCCTCCAACAGTACTTGTTGAGCCATCGTCATTATATTTCGTTTGGAAATCAAGGTTTCTATGAGTTTTTTCATTTCCTAATTGCATGGTATTTCCAATAGAATTTCCTTCATATATGTCTCCAGAGGCTTTTATAGAAGCTTCTAAAACATTGCCAGCATCAAAAAATGAAAGATCAAACAATATGGAATATCCTTTATACTCGCCATCAGGAACTATCAGTTTGAGATTATTAAGATATTCATTGTAACTATTCATCTTTTCAATATCTTTAGAAGAATATCCCTTAAATACATTTATTATATTATTATCACGATATTGTTGTGCTGCAGTAATAACAAAATAATCAGCTTTTATTGTTAAAGTTTTATTGTCTTCATCTACAATACGAACTCCATCTTTACCATTAAAATCTATAAATACTAATGGATTATTATTTGCATAGTAGTAAGTGGAAAAACTTGCATATTTTTCCTGCAAAGGGTCTGTAGCCATCCACCTGCCCAATACCGGATCATACCATCTTGCTTCATGATCCTGCATGTTCCATCCGTACATAGTATCAAGTTCCTTGCCTATGTACTTGTATTTGTTTCGGCTCACGCCACAGCGGTCGCCCATCAGTGCGCCGAAGGGATAATAATGGTTCACCTCCTCGATGTTGCCGTTACCGTCCACCACGAGACGGTTGCTGCCAAGATGGTCCTTCACATAGAAATGCATGACTATGCCGCCACCTTCATCCACACTTGCGTAGCCACCGTCGAAGAGGATGGTGGAAAGCCTGTCGTTGTTGTAGACGAGATTTGAACAGTAATGGTAATTGCTCTCAAGAGAGCTGACCATGGGAGTCACCATACCGCTTATATTGATATTCATTCCTGTGTTATTTTTATAAGAGGCATTTGGTTTGTATGGCATTGTCCTTGAATCGGCTTCATTGTATGTGGCGCGTAATTTTGTCCCGTCAGCCGAATATGTGTAGTATATGGCATTGCCAGTGCTTTCTTTGAATATGATTCTTGGTCTTGTTTTTATGCATTGTGGCAGGTCCAGCACATTGTATTCAATGCTTGTTATTCCCTTGTTGCTGTCCGTCAGCATATTGCCGTTGGCATCGTATGTATACTCCGTCTCTTCATTGGCGGCATCGCGGAAGTGCATGGCTCCGCTGTAGTTAGGGCTTTCGTCTGCTGCATCGTCTATCTTCACCACCTGATTGCCTTCATAGCTGTAGGTAAGGTCGTCAATGGTTCCGTAGTCGCCACTGTCGAGCAATCCTTCACGACGGAGCGTAAGGATGTTTCCCATAAGGTCATACTTATAGGAGGTGGAGAAATGATTGTTAAGCTTGCCGTTTTCGAGATAACCGGCAGCTGTAAGACGCGACATTCCGTCATAGCTGAACGTATAGCCACGCTTGCCGTACGTGTCGCCCTCGTCGGCTACGGACCAGTCTATAGCCGAAATGTTGCCGCCGTATTGCGGCGTAGAGCCATTGTGCGTCTGCTCATAGAACAGGCTCTCCGTATAAAGGGGAGTGCTGATGCGTGTGGGCATACCGTGTAGGTTGTAGCTGTATTCGGTGGCAAGTGACGCAGAGCCGTTACGTCGGTCTGACTGCAGGCGTCCCAGCTCGTCATACCGGTTGTCTGCAAGCGTTACGCTTTGTCCGTTGTTTATGGAATAGCGGGTCTGCAGCGGACGGTCAAGGGCGTCGTAGGTATAGCCATAGCTTTCTTCCGCCGTCAGCTTACCCGCCGCTGTGTGCGTAACAGCCATGGACAACGGCTTGCCGGAGAACGTATATTCTGTGACGGTACGGTCTTTACCGCCTAATATGTTGGAGGTCTCTACACAGGCAATGCGGTCTTCATTATCGTAGGAAACGACGGAGCATATCTCTGAAGGCGTGGCCTTGGATTTGTCAGTGGGAGTATTTATATATACAGTAGTCGGTTCAAGCACAGCTGTCATCGTACCTGTCTTCAGGCCACGTGCGTTACGGCGGTCCATACGGTTCAAGCCTTCAAACTGCCGTAGAGTCAGGAACCGATAGTCATCATAATAGTCGGCTGTCAATAAAGACGGAGCCTGCAGCACTATATTGGGGCAATATCCCGTGCTGCAGATTGAGGATGCCGCATTGGCATAGTCCGTCTTGGCAACACGTACGAACATACCCTCCACGGCCGCTGCGTCAGGCGCATCGCACAGACCTTCCACTGCAGTACGTCCGAAACGGTCGGGAATGGAGAAATTCCATCTGTTTCCCTTGCGCAGGTTGCCGTCCTGACTGAACACGGTGTTTCCCGTAATGTCATTGATGTAATAAACGGGATCTGCGCCGGGAAGCTTCTTTTCCACAAGAAGCATGCGGTTGTCGTAGCGATAGAAATAGGCATACTGACGGAGGGGCATACATGAGCGTATGTCCCATGATTTCCAGCTGGTTCTCGTCATGCCGTCCAAGGCTGGCGGAAGGACAAAACGCAGTTTGCCCAAAGCGTCATAAACGTAATAAGTGTCAGCCGTAAAGCCTCTGCTGCCATCCAAGACATGGCGTTCGAGCACCTTGTTGCCTTTCCAGTCCGTAAAGGTCAACACGGTACGGTTGTCTGCATCAACAGTCTTGACAACAGCTAACTCGCCGTCAGCGTAACTGCCAAGGGCGCGGAATGTATAGTCGCTTGACGGGACAAAGCGCTGACAACGATACATTGCGTCGGACTGCCTGTTGCCGACGAAGGATGTGGTGTACGGTCGCTTGCTGAACGCAACTCCCGGCTGAAGGATGCGCACAGCTTCTGCTGATGGGGAAAGCTCGTATTGTGACTCCCTGAAAGCAAGACTGTCATCATACTCGGAGGAAGACTTTCTAAGAAAATCGCGTCGGGATATGGGACCGTTAGCTGCACTGCAAGGAACAGCCAGCCATTCCTTCACGGTACGGTCCAACGCATCGTATTCGGTCAGTGTGACAAGGTCGCGACTGTCCGTTGAAGCGCCTCTGGCAACGACGTTTACCGGACATCCGAAAGAGTCGTAATATGTGGACGTGGTGACGGACGTGCCTTTTCCTGCTGACGTATAGGTATGCTCCGTCACCGAATTACAGCCTTTCAGAGGCTTCTCTGAATATATGGAGTAGTCGTAGGATTTCACCACATTGCCGCCCGTGTCTGATATCGTTGACAATCTGCCGCCGTCATAGCCATAGCTGACGGTGCGCGTGTTGGGATAGGATATGGCGGTGCAGCCCACAAGAGGCCTGTAGGCGTATCGTGTGACGAGCACTGAATCCGAGGACAACGCTGCCTCGGCTGCCTTTGGGTCTGCAGTAACAATGCCACCCTTTATTGCAGCGACGGGCAATGATGCCTCCGTGTCCCACATGTACGATGTGGGAACGCCGCTGTTTATGCGTGTGGCGAGAAGATTTCCGCGACGGTCATAGCCGAGAAATTCCTGCCGTGCCACCTCCGTCCCTCTGTATGTTATGCAGGAGAGGGAAGGAAATACGCCAACGTTTGTTCCGAAATCGGCATAGTCGTTCCTGACAATGACGGTGTCATTATCGTCTGATATGTACTTTTCCATAACCGGAAGCATACGCATGCCCTTATCGCTCACTGCCATGTAGAAAGCGGTTTTCATATTGGCGGAGCGATACCAGTTACGCTCCACTGTAGAGCTGCCGCAACTCAGGCGTACGGACTGCAGGACATGCAGATCTGAAGCACTGAAGTCGTCCGTGGAGGAAACGCCGTAAAGATTGTTCTTCTTGTGACGGCCGTCATACCGGTATGCTGCCACTACGGTACGCGAGGTTCCGTCTTCGTTGAAGGTTGTCACTACGGTTGAATCCTTGAACAGACGCCCGCTGATGACAGAAACGGGGAAATAGTTGAAGTCATCGTTGCTTTCATAGACTTCACGTGGGTTGCCTGACATTACAATGCGTGTGAGACCCTCTACATAAAGACCCGTATTTATTGGGGCGTCAAGGTCTGTGCTGTACCGGTTGACGGTGCGTTCCATAGGCTCATAGCCATTGTCCGTGCAGCGATAGGTGGTCTTGCTGACAAGCGGGGCCTTCTCCCAGAATGACTCCCGTACATGTCCGTCAAGGCGTTGCGGACCGAAAACGCGTTCCGCACAGACATACGCATCTTCATCCGTACGGACAGTCCGGATGGGATAGCCTAAATAACGTTCTTTCCCGTACTTCAGGTCGTTGTAGAACGGAGCATTGACGATGTAAGTGTCTTTTACATTGGACGTGTCAAACATGTATTTTGTCAATACAGGCCTGTCCAATGACGTGCCGCTTGTCTTCTCCGTGACACAGCCATAGTATACGGTGGCGTTTTCAAGTTGGGCTCCGGGAGTGCGGCATGAAGTGGTAAACGTAGCGCCGGTTGTGTAGCTGGCTTGCATACCCTGATAGATGATGGTGCCGCCGATGGAAATGAATGAAGAGGGTCTGAGGCTCTTCAGCGGAAAAGTGCATACCGGATTGCTGTAGCTGAACTCACGGATACGTTTGCGCTTTGTTATCGGATCGGTTACGGTGACTGACTTTATACGTAGACCGATGGAAACATAATAATATAGAGAATCTTCGACTATCGATTTAAATTTCGAACCGTCAGTACCCGGAATTACCGGAGCAGGTTCTTTTTTCCATTCTTTAGTCCACTCCTTGTTGTTACCTTGTTGTGTTACGCCAGTGTGCTGGTTGTTTCCAGTTCCCCTATTGTTATTGGTAGGGACCTTCTGGTCGTTGGGAAGGAGAAGCGAATCGCATGCGCTTTGCTCATACTCGAAAGTTGTCGTAGTTCCAAGACCGTCTGTTATTTTTTCCAGTGTGTAGCCTTTCGCAGAATTCAGATACGGGATACGCAGCATGCTGATCTTGCCGTCCGTATCAAGAACGCTGAAACTTGTCCTCTCCGGATGGGAAGAGTTATAGTTCTTGTATCCAAACAGGTCAGTATGCTTCGATTCCGGTCCATGAAAATAATCGAACTTCTGTTTGTCTATAAGTCTGCCTCCGTCATTTACAGATATGCCACTGAGCAATACACGTCCGTCATTGGTGGACGTGTAAGTGAACGAGACTATTCTTACTGTTTCACTGTCAGGCGAGAGCACACTCATGCTATTGATGGTGTGATAGTTTGTGGAAGAAAACTTGGCATTACTGAACTCTATGCGGCAAGTACGCGAAGAGATGGCGGTAAGGATACGCTTGTCGGGATACTCGTTATGGACTAACGGCGACAGTTCCTCACTGCTGTTGCCCACACTCTCCGTAACATTACCACGGGTGGGCTGGCTAAAGCTACGGTAGTCTGCGGATTTCTGAAAATCGTAGCGTGAGAACGGCTTACTGGAATACTTGTAACTGATTGTGTCAGTGTTGTTGGCGGTTATAATACGGCTGAGATGCCATGCCGTTACAGCTTCATAAAACGGGTCATTTTTGTCGGTTGTCTGGTATGTCATTCGTCTGTAACTGTACCTTGTATGTTCACGTTCCGTGAAATAATAACGGTCGCCGTCGGGTGTGGTAATGCAGAAATTGCGTACACCTTCGTCTCTGCTGTCACAGAACGCGATGGTCAGGTCGGTTTGAGGCAGTTGCTTTATATCGTCGCCTTGTATGATGAAACTGCCTGAATAACCGGCAAAGCTATAGCTGTAACGGTCATACCACGCGTCTGCGGTGTAGTGCAGGGCATCGGCAAGGAGAGAGGTGTTAATATTATCGTCATTATATGCTGTAGATTTGGCTTGCTCGTCCGGGACGCCGATCACAGAGCGTGATATGCACCCTCCTCCAAGCAGCGACCATCCGAGACCGGTCTCGCAATGTTCGTCGTCTGCCTTGATGCCTGCGGCGTGGTACGAAAGGGCTATGGGCAGACTGTAGCCGCCGACGGACATGGTGTAAAGAGGGATGTTTACTGAGAGTACGCCGGTGTTGAGGGCTACGGGGTGGTCCATATAACGGCGCATCCGGGCAGCTTCAGGCGAAGGCAGCACGGTGCCGTCCGAAAGCGTATAAGGCACATTCAGAGTGCCGTCCTTGATGAGTTCGGAGGCAGAAGGATTCTGCGAATATGCAGCATGAGACACAAATATAATGGACAGTACAGCAAGTATCGTATGCTTGACATACCAAGGAAGATGCCTTACATTTTTCATACCTTACATTATTTATGTATTGAACAACAAGGATTACTGTATGTTGAATTTCTCGGAAGATACGCTGCCGTTTGCATTGATATAAAGGACGTACTGGCCTCTTGGCAAACCGGCGCAGCTGATGTCTATGGAGTTGTTCTCGCCTGATTGGTAGTTGCCTGAGAAGGAACGGAATGCCATGCCCTCAGAATTGGAAAGGACGAACGACACCGATGCCGGGCTGTTGACGGTGAACTCCACATGTATGTTTCTGCCGCTATCGTCCATGCTGCAATGATAGTCCATAATATTGTCGCCGGCCGCCTCTGACGGTTTTCCGTAAGGCACATACGTCCCGTCCTTTACCTTCCGGCGTACCTCAATGTTTGCCTCGTCAAGGTCAAGGTTTTCCTGTTCTTCGAGAGGACAGTATAAGGAATATTCTGCCACAGCCTCTCCTTTGTATGAATACAGGCAACGCTCCGCCACGGGATAACGATAGCCCGGCGCATACCATCGGTAAAAGTCTTCCTGCAATACTAAAGAGTCGCTGTTTATGCATGCCCGAATGCTGTCATCCGTAAAAACGTTATAGTCTGACGGCACTTGCTCACGTGGAAAATACATTACATTCTCACGGCGGAGCGCATGCAGGCATATAACGTTATGTAGCGTGTCACCGTCTGCCGTAACAAGAGACCCCAGCTTGTCTGCGCTAAGCGAATAGCTGCCACATGAGCGCACACGCAGCTTGTCGCAGAAAGTGCCAGTGCCATGGAACATTCCGCTTATACGATCGCCATAAGAGATAGGGAACATGAGATATGTCTGAGGCAGGTCATAATGTATATATGTCTGATTGTCCTCCCTTACTGAAAGTTTCAAGGCATTGTTATCAAGGGAGAAATGGTTTAAGGCATTGCGTTCTGAAAAGTAAATATTGCAGAGGGAATCCTTTGACTGGTAGAATTTCTGTAAAACCGTAATATCGTCATCCTTCCTATGAATTGTCCATAGCTTTGCCTCCTTACTGTCTGTTCTCTCTTCCGTCAACAAGCACAACTCCTTCTTTATGACATCACCGCTACGGAACATGTTATGCAGCATGTCCACCTGTTGTGCAGTACAAAAAACAAATGAGCGGCACAGCATACACAATAATATGAAAACAGACTTTCCCATAATGTATGGTTTAGGTTTTTACATTAAACAAATTTAGCGAAATTATGCATAGGGTGTACGCGGAAAACTGTTCTTTTAACAAAGATTATACAATGGCGTCAATAAGGTAACTTCATCACCATCACGAACTCTTTAATGATTGAATCGATGATGGTTGAAGACAATATTTGCATTTCTGATGCTCAATACTATGAGTCCGGCGCACAACAAAATCTTTGGTGCGAAATTCTTGAGTTTTGAGCGTTTGGAGGCAATATATTCATACACAGCGAGTTATGCGTTTCTATGAAGAAGTGTTATGAAATAAGAGTCGTAACAGAGCCGCTTTTTTCTGTAATAGAGCCTCTTTTACACTCCTATAGATCCACCTTTATCATACAATAGAGCCTCTTTTGCACTCTAATAGTGGCACTATCGGAGTGTAAAAGAGGCTCTATCGTTAACTGTTGGTGCTGTTTGCTCAGCAAAATACCGTAAAAACAGCAAAACGGAACTCTAAAATCAATTTTTATTTTGTAACAGCTTTTTACTCTTTGTACGATATTTGCATGGCGGACAAGAAGACATGTATTTTAAAGTTACTCCCTATATGACGAATCAAAAAAGGCTTATAATTCGTGAGGTTTTACCTCAGTTCGGGATAAGATTTTGTTCATAAAAAGTTGGTAGTCTCATAAATATTTTGTACCTATATAGGTAAAAATCAATTAGTTACAAAAATATTTAATATGACTACCGATTACAAAGTTACAGAATAATTTTGTATTTTATCCCGAATTGGGGTAATAATGTTCAATCGCATCTCGAATACTGATATCTTCAATTAAAGCTGTGGTATAAACTATTTCTTCCAAAACAACACTTCCATATTTGTTTTGACTAATAATTTAGACCTGATTTTCTTGTTGCTTAAACAAATTCTCATTAATTTTGCTGTCGAAAGTTTAACAAACTAAATTTGTTGTAGGTTATGCAAGTTCTAAACTTTGGAAAGATGGAAAAGATTAATTTTTTAGTTTTGGCTTTGCTTCTTTTTGCCTTTGGCAATTCAAAGGCGCAAGTAATCAATAATATAGCAGACTCAAACAGAGTTTGTTTGTTCGATGTGCTTGGAAACAAGCAGTATGATGCTAATTCTGAAAAGATTTCCATTGTTACTGCTTTGGAAGAAACTACGCAGTTGATAGAAGGCACAGAAGCTTACAAACGTACCGCTCTTGTTGTTTATACAATTTCAGATTCCAACGGCAAGAGAGACGTAAAACGAAAAGTGTTGGATGAGGAAAAATGGCAGAATGATTCTTTTATGCAGGAGCATAAAAAGAATGTTGCCAATTTGATAGGGACTCCTTTAACACTTACTTTCGTATCTCGTAATTCTAATAAAAAAGGATGCTATCCTTGTAAAAAATCAATCGTTGATGACTCTACGATTTATACAATCAATGAGTTTAATGAGAAAATGGGTGATTATCATGTCCTCAGTTTTAAGTTAAACTTTACTGGAATTACAGAAGAATTGCATTTTGCTTCCCGAGCTTCAAAGTTGTACCTAAATGACTTAAAGCAAGTAAATACAACATGGATGATAAATGCCTATGTTGGGAAGAAATCCTATGGCTGCAATGTTTTGAAGGAAAAACTAAGCATACTCAATGTTTATTATGTAACTCCAAAAGAAGCTAAAAGTATATATAAGTCTAAGAACTTGACTTTGACAAAAATACTTAGGAAATAGTATGTGAATTCAATAAGCAAGTGCAAAATTACAAAATCTTATCCCGAACTAGGGTAAAACCTCACGAATTATAAGCCTGTTGGGATAAAAAAGGAGGAAAGCTTTATCGGCTTTCCTCCTTTTCGGTATATGTTTCTGCTGTCAATTACTTGACGTCAGAGTTTCTTAAGTTTTACTTCTGCTCTGTATCAGCGTTTGCTGCAGGCTGCTCCTGCTCAGGTACGGGAATCTGACCGCGTGTAAGGATGCTTGTGATGCGGTTGTTCATGTCGTTCACCATTGAGTCGAACAGCTTGGCACTCTCGAGCTTGAAGATGAGCAACGGATCCTTCTGCTCGTAAGAAGCGTTCTGCACGCTGTGGCGCAGTTCGTCGAGCTGACGGAGGTTCTCCTTCCAGCAGTCGTCAATGATGTGGAGCATGATGACACGCTCAAACTGCTTAACGACGTCCTTGCCCTCTGTGCGGTAAGCCTCCTTGAGGTTGCAAGGAATGTTGTAGACACGCTTGCCGTCTGAGATTGGCACCATGATGCGCTCGTAGATGGCACCCTGGTTTTCCTCCACCTGCTTGATGATAGGCCATGCAACTGATTCGATGCGGTCTGTCTTGCGCTTGAAGGTAGCCATTGCTGACTGGAATGATCTCTCTTCCAGATCCTCACGTCTTACGTTCTCAGACTCTTCCTCTGAGAACGGGCACTCCATAGCGAGCACCTTGAGGAACTGCTCGCGGCAGCCTTCGTAGTCGTTGGTCTCGATGATGTTAACGACGCGGTCCCAGATGATGTTGGTGATGTCCATGCCGATACGCTCACCCATGAGTGCGTGACGACGCTTCTCATAGATAACGGTACGCTGCTTGTTCATCACGTCGTCATACTCGAGCAGGTGCTTACGGATACCGAAGTTGTTCTCCTCCACCTTCTTCTGAGCACGCTCGATGCTGCGTGAGATCATCGGGTTCTCGATACGGTCGCCCTCCTGGAATCCGAGTTTGTCCATAAGGCTTGCAATCTTCTCTGATGCGAACAGACGCATGAGCTTGTCCTCGAGCGATACGTAGAATACTGAGCTTCCCGGGTCGCCCTGACGACCAGCACGACCGCGGAGCTGACGGTCTACACGGCGGCTCTCATGACGTTCTGTACCGATGATGGCAAGACCACCGGCTGCCTTAACCTCCTTGGTAAGCTTGATGTCGGTACCACGACCTGCCATGTTGGTGGCGATGGTAACAGCACCGAGCAGACGCTCTTCCTTATGCTTGTTGCCGTCTTCGTCAACGATTTCGACGAAGCCCATGTTGCTGCGTCCTGCCTCTGCCACGATGTCAGCCTCCTTCTTGTGAAGCTTGGCGTTGAGCACCTGATGAGGTATCTTGCGCATCTTGAGCATCTTAGAGATAAGCTCAGAGATTTCAACTGATGTTGTACCTACGAGAACCGGACGTCCGCTGTTACGCATCTCAACGATTTCGTCGATAACGGCAGCATACTTCTCGCGTGCTGTCTTGTAAACGCGGTCGTCGAGGTCCTTACGAAGGATGGGACGGTTGGTAGGAATCTCCACAACGTCGAGCTTGTAGATATCCCAGAACTCGCCAGCCTCGGTAGATGCAGTACCGGTCATACCGGAAAGCTTGTGGTACATACGGAAGTAGTTCTGGAGTGTGATGGTTGCGAATGTCTGTGTGGCAGCCTCCACCTTCACGTGCTCCTTAGCCTCTACAGCCTGATGGAGTCCGTCGCTCCAACGGCGGCCGTCCATGATACGTCCTGTCTGCTCGTCGACGATCTTCACCTCGCCGTCCATAACGACATACTCGTCGTCCTTATTGAACATGGTGTAAGCCTTGAGGAGCTGCTGGATGGTATGTACGCGCTCGCTCTGTACGGCATAGTGGTTGAGGAGGTCGTCCTTCTTGTCAAGACGCTGCTGCTCGTCGAGGTCTTTTTCGTTCTCCAATGCAGACAGCTCTGATGTGATGTCGGGCAATACGAAGAGCTCCTTGTCCTGCACCTGATTGGCGAGCCAGTCAGTACCCTTGTCTGTAAGGTCGCAGCTGTTAAGCTTCTCGTCTACAACGAAGAAGAGCGGCTCAACTGCCTCGGGCATGCGGCGGTTGTTGTTCTCCATATAGTACTCCTCTGTCTTGAGCATGCCAGCCTTGATACCTTCCTCAGAGAGGTACTTGATGAGCGGCTTGTTCTTAGGCAGGGCCTTGTGTGAGCGATAGAGAGCGAGGAAGCCTTCCTCCAGCTTCTTCTGGTCGTTAGTCTTCTGACCCTCGGTAATGAGCTGCTTGGCCTCTGCGAGGTACTGTGTGGCGAGCTTGCGCTGAACGTCAACGAGACGCTCCACAAGCGGCTGATATTCCTCGAACATCTGGTCGTCGCCCTTAGCGATAGGACCTGAGATGATAAGCGGTGTACGTGCGTCGTCAATAAGCACTGAGTCGACCTCATCGACGATGGCGTAGTTGTGCTTGCGCTGTACGAGGTCGTCAGGTGACAATGCCATGTTGTCACGCAGATAGTCGAAGCCGAACTCGTTGTTGGTTCCGAATGTGATGTCAGCCATGTATGCCTTGCGGCGCTCAGGTGAGTTAGGACGGTGCTTGTCAATGCAGTCTACAGAGAGACCATTGAACATATAGAGCGGTCCCATCCACTCCGAGTCACGCTTTGCGAGGTAGTCGTTCACGGTAACGACGTGTACGCCGTTGCCTGTGAGGGCGTTAAGGAATACGGGGAGTGTTGCCACGAGGGTCTTACCCTCACCCGTTGCCATCTCGGCAATCTTGCCCTGGTGAAGAACAATACCACCGAAGATCTGAACGTCATAGTGTACCATTTCCCACTTGAGGTCGTTGCCGCCTGCTGTCCAGTGGTTGTGGTATATGGCCTTGTCGCCGTCGATGGTGATGAAGTCGTTCTTGGGGTTCTCTGCGAGCTCACGGTCGAAGTCGGTGGCGGTAACCACTGTCTCCTCGTTCTCAGCGAAGCGACGGGCTGTGTCCTTTACGATGCTGAAAGCCACAGGCATGATTTCGTCGAGAGCCTTCTCGTACAGGTCGAGCACTTCCTTCTCCAGCTTGTCGATGGCATTGAAGATTGACTCGCGCTCATCAATCGGAGTCTCCTCAATCTTAGCCTTCAGCTCGGCAATCTTAGCCTTCTGCTCGTTAGCTGAGTCCTGTACATACTTCTGTAATTCTTTAGTGCGTGCGCGGAGTTCGTCATTGCTCAGTGCCTTGATTTCGGGATATGCTGCCTTTACTTTGTCCACAAGAGGCTGGATAAGTTTCATATCCTTTGATGACTTGTTGCCAAACAATGACTGTAGAAATTTGTTTAAATTCATTGTATATTATTTTTTTTTATTTCGTGTGATGGTTAATAAGTGGGTGTAAAATTACAAAAAAAAATCCATACAGCACCCAAATGGCGTCTTTTAAACGTCATTTTATTGGAGTGGTGCCGCCGAACAGGCGTTCGGCGCCCTGATGCGTATAGCCTTAGCAACTGTAGGCGCAATGCGGTCTACCGTAGCAGGTGTGGTTATACGTTCCGGCTTTACCCCGGCTCCGTAGAAAATGATGGGGAACGGGATAAATGCTGCCCTTGAGAAATAGCTCTCGTTGGTGTCTTCGTTTATGATTTGCCATCCTGGAGCGGTCTCGATTACGAGGTCGCCGCTGACGGACGGATTGTAAGGACTGGCTGATACGCTTCTCACGCCGGCTGTCTGAACGAGCAGTTCTTTTGATCGTGCGATGATGTCGTTGAAGCTAATGTGGCGCTGTTCTATAAGCTTGCGGTCCAGATAAATCTGGTTGTGAAAACTCGTCTCAACATACTTGCCCTGACCGTAAATGGCGCCAAGGTACATGTTGAGAAGATTGGATGTGCGATTGATATAGAATGTGCCTGAAGGGATGCGGAAACGCTGGTAGTCAACCTGTTGCTCGCTTGTGTAGCCAGTGCTGGTAAGCACGAACATGACATTGTCGCGTCCTACCTTATCTTCAATTCGCTTGATAAGTGAAGCCAATGTCTTGTCGAGCTTAACGTAGATAATCTCCATCTCCGACTGCCATACAGTGGCATCCGTACCCTTTGCTGAAAAGGTTACGGAGAGCATGTCGGTGATGTTGTCGCGTCCCATAGCCATGTTGTCAATGCAGGCTACGGACATGTCGGCAACGTCATCGTTGTTACCGTTAGTGAGTTTGTTTGTGCTGTTGTTGTAAGTGCGCACAAGGGCCTGTGCGCCTTTCGAGTAGTATGTGGATGTTGTCCACTGGCCGTTCTTGTCGTTCAGCCAGAATGCGCCGTCTGCGGCATGACCTGCAGAGATGACGGCAGCGTCCTTATCGGAAGCTACAGAATAGACAAGTGCTGCTCCTTTAGTGGATATCTTAAGCTCGTCGCTTACTGTGGAAGTGGCGATTTTCTGAGGTGACACGCCGTACGTTGCGTCGTCCGTGCATAATACAGGGCGCAAAGTGTTGCGGTCGAGCCATTGGGTTCCGACTATATTATTATAATGTGGGGTTGTGCCGGTGGCAATAGAGGCAATAGCCGATGCTCTGTCAACGGGCGAGAATGGATAGCTGGCTGCCTCATATATGCGTCCGTTCTGCAACAACTTCTTGAATCCGTCCTCGCAATAGAGCGGTGCGAAGTGCTCGATGTAGTCGGTGCGTAGCTGGTCAACAGCTATGTTTACGACCAGACGTGGCGCAGGCTGCAAGCTTTGTGCTTGCATCTGTGAGCCGGTCAGGACGGTGAGCATTATAATTGTAGATATATACTTGTTCATCTCTTGTTTGTTGTGTTTGCCGTCTGGCGTATTTTCATTATGTTTCTGTATAGCAAAGACAATGCCACAAAGTAGATTCCCTCTGCATAAGACTGCATTATTCCTCCTAAAAGAAACAGGATTATGAGCACGGTCCATGCTTTTTGCCATTTACAGGGCTGTCCGTTCTTTATCTTCTTGGATGCGCTCCACAGGAATACGAGGTTCAGTGGATTGAGCAGCAGAATCTGCAGATTTAGGCTTACGGTGGGGTGTTGCGAGAAAATCATGGCAAACAGAATCAGTCCGCATGCTCCTGTTAAGAACATCATTATCGTGTCTGTAAGCCAATAATTTGCTTTCCGCATTGCCTCTATTGTCGTTATGGCAACGACTAATGCCGCCAAAATTCCCAGACACACGATTGGGGAGACGGGGAAACTGTCGCTTCCAGAATCGCTTGTGGCTGGCAATACCCATGTCTCGCTCTCGACAAACTTGCGTTTTGAGCCGTCCTTGTCGTATATTACGGCATGGCTTATGTCCTTTGAGAGGTTTTTGGGCAGAAACTGCTGTTCGCCGAACGTTGTCGGACAGTCCGCCTTGACTCCGAGCAGAAGGTCGTTGCCGAAGCGTGCCCATCTGTGACGCTCGTTATATTGATGGATGAGTTCGCGGAAAGAAGGGTAGTGGTTGGCTTCGTTTTCGAATACCACTTTTCCGTTTATGTTGTCGAGTATGATGTCTCTTGCGCGAGTTGTGCAATTGTCGTAGAAGTAATTATACCTGTACACGCGGTTTTCCGGCAGGTAATTCTTGTCTATAGCCTTCGCTATGGCAGCCTTCTCCTTGTCCGTCAGGTTGAGAGTCTGCTGTATGACGCCGCATCCCGAACGCTCGTATTGGGCCTTGAAATCCTCGAAATACTCGATGCCCATCTCATAGTCGGTCAGTCCGAAGACAAACCTGAGCACGAAGTATGGCTTGCTGAACGAGAATATACCATAATTAATGGCGATGTCTATGCCTTGCGTCAGGTTCTCGTATCTGATGGCTGTATGTCCGTATAGGCTGTAGACGTATGGTCTCGGCATGCAGGTGAGCAGGCTTATGCGTATCGAGTCGGCTTGCTTTCCGTTATCAGCGGCAGCCGTTTGCGACATAAGCATGATGGCAGTCAGCAGGCATAATATTGTTCTTTTAAGTTGTTTCACAATTAAATATTGGTCTGTTATTTGTCTTTACATCATACAAAGGTATTAATAATATGCTTAATATGAGCTTAAAAGGCTTGTTAAAAAACGTAAAAGCGGCGTTTTTGGCAAGTAAACGCGGTTATATTATACTTTTGATGAAATTTAAAAGTCGTTATTTCTTGTTTATCCTGCTATTATCTCGAATTTTTTCGATAAATTTGCACCTAATTATGCGAGAAAGAACATGTGCCTTATATATAATAAGGTATAGAGATAAAGCAGGAGAGTGTTCCGCTTGTTTCGTGTTCTGATCGTTTTTAAGCAGATAATATATCAAGAAAGAGAAATGAAGAAATTACTGATAACTGTTTGTATGGCCGTGACTTCCATGGCTGTGTTGGCCCAGAGCGGCACAAACTCGCCTTATAGCCAGTATGGCCTTGGCGTGCTCGGAGAGCAGTCGGGAGGATTCAATCGTGGAATGAACGGTCTTGGCATTGGTTTTCATGAGCACAACCAGATAAACACGTCTAACCCGGCTTCGTATGCCAGTATCGACTCGCTGTCGTTTATCTTTGACGCTGGTATTGCTGGACAAATAACGAATTTCTCGGAGAATGGAGTGAAACTGAATGCCAACAATGCCAATTTCGAGTATGTGACGGCAGGTTTCCGTCTTGCAAAGCATCTTGGCGTCAGCTTTGGTGTGCTTCCGTTCTCGAATATCGGTTATAGCTACTCAAATACAGGTAAGCTGAATAACAGTGAAACCGGATCGTCGATGACTTACGAGAATGTCTATTATGGTACGGGAGGTCTTCATCAGGTGTATTTGGGATTTGGCTGGATGCCTTTCAAGGGATTGGCTATCGGTGTGAACGGCTCTTACTTGTGGGGCAATTACACGCGCTCGGTCATCAACTCATATTCAGATTCTTACGTAAATACACTTTCGAAGTACTATACAGCTGACGTAAACAGCTATAAGCTTGACTTCGGTCTGCAGTATACTCTCAAGCTTTCAAAGAAAGACAATCTGACCATCGGTCTTACTTATGGTCTCGGCCATAAGCTTGGCGCAGATCCGGAATGTAAGGTGATTTCTACCAATGCGCAGACAGGAGTAGCTGATACGGCATTGTTTGTGGCTAAGGATGGTCTGGAGCTTCCTAAAACTTACGGAGTGGGTCTTATGTGGAACCGTTCAAACCGTTGGAAGATTGGTGCTGATTACGTTTTGCAGAAGTGGTCGTCGGTGGTAAGCCCGGAATATCTGACACTCAATGGTAAGACAGATTATGTTGTGTCGAAGAACTTGTATTCAGACCGTCATAAGATTACCGTTGGTGGTGAGTTCTGTCCTCAGGAGAATAGCAGAAATTTCTTCAAGCGTGTTCACTATCGTCTGGGAGCGTCATATGCCACCAATTATCTTAAGATTTCAGGACAGGATGGTCCGAAAGAGTATGGAGTAAGCGCAGGTTTCGGCATTCCTATCATGAACGGATATAACAACCGCTCGCTTCTTAATATCTCTGCACAGTGGGTTCGTCAGGACTCGAAGACATTCATTACAGAGAACTCGTTCCGCATCAATATCGGTCTGACGTTCAACGAACGTTGGTTCGCTAAGTGGAAGATGGAATAAAAAAACAAATATCATCAGACATTGAATTACATTAAAATCATAATCCTTACAATGGTGGGCTTCTTCCTTCTCGCGTCTTGCGAGGGGCAGAAGGAGCATACTGCGCCAGCTGTGCACGACCGCGACTCTGCGTCAATGATGATCAGCTATGGTGTTAACACCCTCATATCCGATTCGGGCGTCATCAAGTATCGCATCGTTACAGAGCGTTGGGAGGTTAATACAGTCCGCAATCCGTCACGTTGGATTTTTGAGAAAGGTTTGTTCTTCGAGCAGTTTGATGAGAAATTCCATGTCCAGTCGTACATTCAGTGCGATACAGCATATTATTACGACCAAAAGAAACTTTGGGAGTTGCGTAGTCGTGTCTCAATATTGACTAAGGATGGCTTGCGTTTTACGAGCCAGCAGTTATTCTGGGATCAGGCATCGCATGAACTCTATTCGAACGTCCCTTCACATCTGGTCACACCGGACCGTACGTTGGAGGGAACGTATTTTCGCAGCGATGAGCGTATGACACGCTATTTTGTATCTAATAGCCGTGGTTCTTTCGAGAAGACGGACATCGCAGGCAAGGGCGACACAATAACGTCAGCTCCAGACACTGTAAAGGCAGCCATCAGACCGCAGGTAACACCGCAGAGACGTACTGCCGTACGGTAGTATAAAAACACAAATAAAGATAGATTATTCTTATAAATAAATAGTGGAAACAGACATACCTCTTTTAATCAGTATTGCCGTAACAATGATATTGTCGGCATTCTTCTCTGGCATGGAAATAGCGTTTGTGTCAAGCAATCGTATGCTCGCCGAGATGGACCGTGAAGGCAATCACCTTACCAAAAAACTCATTTCCAACTTCTACAAGCACCCTAATGGTTTCGTCAGCACAATGCTTGTAGGCAACAACATTGTGCTTGTCGTATATGGTATTCTTATCGCCAAGCTTTTTGACAGCACAATATTCAGTGCGCTTGACGACGGAATGCGCGTGACGGCAGACACTATTGTCTCGACGCTTATCATCCTTTTTACGGGTGAGTTTCTTCCTAAGATTCTTTTTAAGAACAATGCCAACAGACTCCTGGCAGTGTTCTCTCTTCCTGCATACATATTCTATGTTATATTGTGGCCGATAAGCCGTTTCTCCACTTTCCTTTCCAAATGTCTGCTCCGTTTGGTGGGCATACGTATGGAAGCTGAAAGTGATGACGAAGGCTTCTCGAAGGTTGATCTTGACTATCTTGTGCAGTCGAGCATCGACAACGCACCAAAGGAAACCCTAATCAATGAGGAAGTGAAGATCTTCCAGAATGCACTCGATTTCTCAGACTGTAAGGTTCGCGACTGTATGGTCCCGCGTACCGAAATAAATGCTGTGGACATTAACGAATGCAGCACCGAGGAGCTTATGCAGAAATTTATCGAGAGTGGCAACTCAAAGATAATCGTCTATGACGATGATATCGACCATATTACGGGCTATATCCATAGTTCGGAGATGTTCCGCAATCGCAATCGTTGGCGTGAATGCGTGTGCAAGATGCCTTTCGTACCAGAGACAATGGCGGCTCAGAAGCTTATGCATATACTGTTGCAGCAGAAGAAGAGTCTCGGTGTTGTCGTGGATGAGTTTGGCGGAACAAGTGGCATTGTCTCTCTCGAAGATATCGTGGAGGAGATATTCGGTGATATCGAGGACGAGCATGACAGTACGAAGTACGTCGCGAAGCAGACCGCGCCAAACGAGTATATCCTTTCTGCGCGTCTCGAGATTGACAAGGTGAATGAAATGTTCGATCTTGATCTGCCTGAAAGCGATGAGTATATGACGGTTGGAGGTTTCATCCTGCATGAATATCAGAACTTCCCGAAGCTCAACGAGGTGGTGACAATCGGAAAATACGAGTTTCGCATAATTAAGAGCACAATGACAAAAATAGAGCTTGTGAACCTAAAAGTTAACTCGTAAAGGCAATTTTTCAGGCAAACATGCCCAAGTTTGGCAATAAATTAGTATTTTTGTACGCATTTTGTGGCATAGAGAGATTTGTGCCACATATTTTATGCCGGTGGGCGACCGTCATAATGCCTTAAAAAGCTAAATCTAACAGAAAATAAAAATAACAAATAAAAACAATTAAACAATAATGGCAGCATTAGGAAAAATCAGAAGCAAAGGAGTCCTGCTGATTTGCATCATCAGCTTGGGTCTGTTTGCGTTCATTGCCGAAGAGGCATTCCGCTCATGCGAGTCGTCGAGCGCTGAGAAGCATCAGCAGGTAGGCGAGGTGTTGGGCGACAAGATCAGCGTCACTGAGTTCCAGAAACTCGTAGACGAGTACACTGAAGTTATTAAGATGCAGCAAGGTCAGGACAATCTGAATGAAGATCAGCTCAATCAGGTGAAGGATATGGTGTGGAACACCTACGTCCAGACAAAGCTTATCGCTAACGAGACAGAGAAGCTTGGTCTGACTGTTACTGACCAGGAGATGCAGGATGTTCTGACACAGGGAACCAACCCGATGCTTATGCAGACTCCGTTCTTCAATCAGCAGACACGTCGCTTTGACGTTAACGCTCTGAAGAAGTTCCTCGCTGAATACAAGGCACAGGGCAGCACTAATCCCCAGCTTGCAAAGCAGTATGATACAATCTACAAGTACTGGAACTTCATCGAGAAGACTCTTCGTCAGCAGTTGCTCGCTCAGAAGTATCAGGGTCTGTTCGCTCATTGCTTCCTTTCTAATAAGGTAGAGGCTAAGCAGGCATTTAAGGATCAGAACGAGGAAAGTCAGATTCAGCTCGCTTCTCTGTCTTACTCAAGCATTGAGGACAACAAGGTGACAGTTACTGATGCCGACCTTAAGGCTAAGTATGATGAGATTAAAGCCCGCTTCAAGCAGTACGTTGAGAGCCGCGACATCAAGTATGTTGACATTCAGGTTAAGGCTTCTGCATCTGACCGTGCAGCTCTTCAGAAGGAATTTGCAGCTTATGATACAGAACTTGCTGCTGCAGCCGATCCCTCTGACATAGTTCGTAAGAGCACTTCGCTTGTCGCTTACACTGGCGTTCCCGTCTTGAAGGATGCTTTCCCCTACGATATCGCTCAGCGTCTCGACTCTATGGGCGTTGGTTCTACAAGTAAGGTGTTTGAGAGCAAGCAGGACAACTCGCTCAATATCATCAAGCTCGTGTCAAAGCAGCAGTTGCCCGACTCTGTTCAGTTCCGTCAGATTCAGGTGGCTGGAGCTAATGCAGCAGAGACAGCAAAGCGTGCTGACTCAATCTCTACAGCTCTTAAGGCTGGTGCCGACTTCGAGGCAATCGCTAAGAAGTATGGTCAGACAGGCGAGAAGAATTGGTTGACAACCAAGCAGTATCAGGGTGCTCCGTCACTCGACAAGGACACTCGCAACTATATCACAAGCCTCAACACAATGTCTGTAGGCGAGGTTAAGAACATCGCTCTCACACAGGGCAATCTTATTATCCAGGTGGTAGACCGCAAGGCAATGGTCAACAAGTATGTTGCTGCTGTCGTTAAGAAGAACATCTCATTCTCAAAGGACACATACAGCGCAGCTTACAACAAGTTCAGCTCATTCGTAAGTGCTAACCTTACTGCTGAAGAAATCGTTAAGAACGCAGCTAAGGCTGGTTACACTATCCAGGAGCGTAAGGACATAACCACAGCAGAGCACAATCTTGCCGGTATCCACAGTACTCGCGAGGCAATGCGCTGGCTCTTCGACGCTAAGAAGGGTGATGTTTCGCCGCTTTATGAGTGTGGAGACAATGACAACCTCCTTGTAGTAATCCTTGACAATATCAACAGTGTTGGCTATCGTTCTCTTGAGGACGCACAGGTTAAGGAGTTCGTTAAGGCTGAGGTGCTCAAGGACAAGAAGGCTGAGATGCTCCTCGCAAAGCTTAACGGCGTTAAGTCTGTAAACGAGGCAAAGGCTAAGGGCGCAAATGTTACTGCTGTAAATCAGGTTACTTTCGCAGCTCCTGTCTTCGTTACAGCTACTGGAGCAAGCGAGCCTGCACTTAGCGGTGCGGTTGCTGCAACAGCAAAGGGCAAGTTCTGCAAGGCTCCTGTAAAGGGCAATGCAGGTGTATATGTCTTCCAGGTTGTAAACAAGTCACAGCGTGCAGCCAAGTATGACGAGAAGGCAGAGATGCAGAAGCTTCGTCAGCAGCACATGCAGATGGCTGGCAACTTCATGAACGAGCTCTACATCAAGGCAAAGGTGGTGGACAACCGCTACCTCTTCTTCTAATCCATCTTTAGTATAGAAACAACAACATTCTATAATTTGTGTCCCGGAAGTGTTCTACTTCCGGGACTTTTTGTTATATTTGCATTCCTATTTGAAGTCTAACATATAACAAGTAAAAGATAAAGCCAATCATCAATGATAATAGAAATGAAAGACGTCCATCTACGAGCGGGCGAATCAGAACAATATGGCAACATATCCTTCTCAGCCTTGCCAGGCGACATTTTTGCCGTAACAGGAGGCAGCCAGCAGGCTCGCTCTGCGGTGTTGCAATCCTTGACCGGAGTTCAGCCTGTTGAAAAAGGCTGGATAAGCGTGGATGGTGAGGCTGTAAAAGGAAATCTTGGTGCCTATTTTCGTAGGCAGATGTCTTACTTGCCAAGTTGCTTAGACTTCGGTGATGAGTTGGTCCGCGATGTTATCGATTATTACATCTGTCTATCCGTCAACAAGAACAAGGAAATTTCAATGTCTATTCTGAAGGACGAACTACGTCAGTTGTCTTTGAAGGACGATGTCATTGACCGGAAGTTTTCTGCCTTGTCTGCCGCGGAAGCACAGCGTGTCGCTATAGCGTTGACTGGGATGACAGACCGCAAGGTTTTTCTTCTGGACGATCCCACATCTTCGCAGGACGAACGCGGCAAGATGTCTGTCATGTCATACCTTTGTTCACCAAGGATGAAGGATGTTACGCTTGTTGTGGCGACGTCCGACCAGGCTTTACTGTCTGTATGTAACAAGAGTCTGAATCTTAATCATTTTATCATATAAGAATATTTCGCTTATGCTTTTATATCTTTCCTTAGCTTTGTGCGTAGTGTTTCTCGCAGTGCCCATATACGTGGCGTATGCATACCGTATATCAGAGATACGTCACATCTTTATGGCGTTAGCACGCATGGTGCTTCGTCTTGGTGTCTTAGGAGTTGTGGCTTATTATCTTGTCCTTTGGGACAATTGGCTTCTTAACATCGTATTCTTGCTTCTCATGGTGGCTTATTCAGCCATGTCTGCAGTGGTGAAGAGCCGACTCGGACTGCGTGAATATATTGTCCCCGTTGCCGTCGGCATACTTGCGTCCGTTGTATTTGTGACAGGAGGGATGGCTGTATTGTGCATTGCTCCGGAGATAAAGTTAAGTTCGCGATTTATTGTCCCAGTAGTCGCAATGATGTCTGGTGGCATAATAGAAGCGCAGGTTAAGGCTTTGAGATTGTTCTATGGAGGTATACGCCATCATAACCATCTCTATTATTATCTTATTGGCAACGGAGCCACCCATTCCGAAGCCATGTATTATCTTGTAAGACGCTCCCTGCATGCCGTTCTTGTCAAGGAGATATCAAGGATGGCTGGCATGGCAGTTGGTATAGTGCCTTTCGTAATGTTGGCAATGGTAATGTGTGGTTTTGATGTGTTGCAGGCAGCAGCAATGCAGGCTGTGTTAGTGGCAGCGATAATGTCAGCAAGCGTTATCGCTGCTTGGGTGACGCTCGTAGCGGCACGTCGTTTTGTATTGGACGTTTATGGTCGTATAAAAAACATAAAACCAGATGTCGTAAATCGGACGGAAAATAAAGAATCAACAGAACAATAAATGATATCATTAATAGGATAATGATGAATAAGAAGTTTTTTAATGTATTGGCGGCAGCATTCCTGTGCCTGTCAATGTGTGCCTGCGATGCGAAGGGCTTGAAGGCAGGTTTGGCTGAAGGCCGTAAGATTTATGAGAGCGAGATAGCAAAGAAGGATAATGGCAATAGCTCCAATGAAGCTACTGTTAATAAGCAAACGTCATCGAAGATTTCTATTGAAGGAATTGAAGTGCCCGCTCCTTTGAAGAAAACGCCTGAGATAGTGCTTAAGCGTACTGGTTATACAGTTTCGTATAACTCTGACCGTCGTGTCCCCAATTGGGTGGCGTGGCATCTTACTGAAGCCCATCTTACTGGCAACACAAAACGAGCTGAATCTAAATTCCATGAAGACCTTGATGTTCCGGAGCCAAGAGCGGTGGATTTCGATTATGTGCGTTCTGGATACGACCGCGGACATATGTGTCCAGCTGGTGATAATAAGTGGAGCAGCGCAGCAATGGACGACTCTTTTCTCTTCACCAATGTGTGTCCACAGGCTCCGTCACTCAATCGTGGAGACTGGAACGAGATGGAGCAGGCATGCCGCAAGTGGGCAAAGCAATACGGCGATATATATATAGTATGTGGTCCTATATTCTATAAGAAAAGCTCTAAGACTATCGGAAAGAACAAGGTGGCGGTTCCTGATGCTTTCTTCAAGGTGGTGCTGTGTATGAATCCGTCTCCGAAGGCCATTGGCTTTATCTATAAGAATGCTGACGGCAATCGTCCTAAGGGCGACTATGCCAATTCTGTGGACGAAGTGGAACGAATCACAGGTATTGATTTCTTCCCATCACTTCCTGACGACATAGAGAAGATGGTGGAGGCGAAGTGTGACGTATCAGAATGGAATCTGTAATGAATGGCAGTGTTAGTGCTATGAAAACCAATAATATACGTGCCGTTGCTTTCGATGCTGACGATACGCTGTGGGCATTACAGAACCATTTCCTTGATGTAGAGAGAGAGTATTGTCAGCTTCTGGCTCCGTTCGGTGATAGCGAAAAAATAACCGCAAGCCTTTTTGAGACGGAGATGTCCAATATGACAGATTTAGGCTATGGTTGCAAGGCTTTCATCATCTCGCTTGTCGAGAATGCCGTCAAGGTTAGCGAAGGTAGGGTAGAGGCCCGTGTTATTGGCGAAATTGTGAAATTAGGCAAGCGTCTGCTTCATGTTGACGCTTGCCCGCTTCATGGTGTGGAGCCGACTCTTAGCCGTTTACATGACCTTAAGCACGCCGATGGCTCACGTCGTTATCGTCTTGCTGTATTTACAAAAGGTGAACTGATGGATCAGGAGAATAAGTTGCGCCGCTCTAGTCTGCTCCGCTTCTTTGATGTTGTCAGCATCGTTAGCGACAAGACACCGGAAGCTTACCATGCATTATGTTCTCAGCTTGCCGTTAATCCGGACGAACTTCTTATGGTTGGCAACAGTTTTAAGAGCGACATTGCTCCGGCACTTGCCATCGGAGCTTATGCCGCCCATATACCGTTCCACACCAACTGGGCGCATGAAACCACTGAAGAGTTTGAGCATGAGCGTCTTTGGCGTATCTCCCATTTCTCGGAAATACTGGATATCCTTAACCCATAATAAGTTTTGGCTCCTCAGATTATATCCATTTTATATACATTGGTTTCTCTTTTCCCGAACCCAATGCTTTGGTAGAGCGCATTTGCTTCGATGCGTGACGGGCGTGACGTTAGCAGAAGTGAACAGGGGGCAAATCTCTTTGCCTCCTTTATTGTTCTTTCTATAAGCGTACGTCCGAGTCCCTGGCCGCGATAATCTTTGTCCACCACTACATCTTCAATCCATACCTTGCAGCCTATGGGCGACCTGTAGACGGCAAGCGTGGACATTCCGATGATTTTATTGTCAATGCAAAGAAAGAACAGGTGGCTTTCGTTGCAAGTTGCCATATACGTCATTTCGTCAATGGTCATGGGTTTGGCATTCTGCGATAGTTGTGTCAGCAAGTTGTTTACGGCAGAACGATAAGCCTCCTTCGGCTCTGTAACTTCAAAGAATGTGATGTTATGCATGTTGTTGTCTGTTTTTATATATGTTTCCGATATGGCAAAGATAACGCTTTTCGGGCGTATTATGGTCCGTAAGCTTATGTTTCTGAATATTTATTAGTAACTTTGCATTCATTAAGAACCGCTATCTACTAAAACAACAAATATTATATATCTATGAACAAGTCTTTATTTTTATCGGCAGCGTTACTGCTGTCTTCTCTCTTTACCTCTGCACAAACTCCGCGTAATCAGTTGACTCCCAGACCGCCAATGGGCTGGATGACATGGAATCTCTTTCAAGGCAACATCAACGAACAGCTTATTCGTGAGACTGCCGATGCTATGGTGGAAGGTGGCTTCCGTGATGCCGGTTACGAATATATCTTTATTGATGACCTTTGGCAGGGAGGTCGCGATCGTCAGAATAACATCATTCCCGATCCTGAGAAGTTCCCTAATGGCATGAAGGCCCTTGCTGACTACGTTCATTCTAAGGGGCTTAAGCTTGGCATCTATTCTGATGCAGCCCAGCTTACGTGTGGCGGTTGGACCGCAAGTCTTGGCTTTGAGGAGCAGGACGCACGAACATTTGCTTCATGGGGCATCGATTATCTTAAGTATGATTACTGCAACGCTCCTGAGGACAGCGCCACAGCTCGTCATCGTTATCGTACCATGGCCAATGCCTTGCAGAATTCCGGTCGCGACATCGTTCTCGGCATCTGCGAGTGGGGACAGCGTCAATGCGAGGAATGGTGTGAGGAAGTTGGCGGTCAGCTCTGGCGTACCTCCTATGACGTCCGCGATATGTGGAAAGACATCGTGAAGGAAGGTGGTATGGGCATCATTGATATTGTCAACGTCACAGCTCCGCTTGCCAAGTATGTGCGTCCGGGACAATGGCCCGACATGGACATGCTTGTCGTAGGACTTAACGGTACGGGCGGTCCGTCGAGCGATCTCGGTGGAGTGGGCTGCACGCAGACCGAATATCAGACACAGATGAGTATGTGGTGTATGATGGCATCTCCTCTCGCCATGACCAATGACTTGCGCAAGGTGTCTGAGGACGATCGCCGCATACTGCTCAATCCGGAGATTATCGCCATCAATCAGGATGTGCTTGGTAAGGCCGCCGAGCGCAAGGTAATGAACGACAACTATCAGATCTTCGTTCGTCCGCTTGCTGATGGCTCTCACGCCGTTGCTTTGCTCAACACTTCCGAAAAGCCGCTCACTCTTACTGCTGACTTTGCTTCACTCGGTTTTGCTGGCAAATACACCGTACGCGACGTTTGGCAGCATAAGGATGTAGCCCGTAACACATCAAAGTGGAAGGGACGCGTAATGCCGCACGAGACACGCGTATTTGTGGTAAAGAAATAACACGTGATATATACTAAAAAAGGTTGGTTGTAAGCATATTGCTCGCAACCAACCTTTTTCTTTGTTCTTCCTTTATGTTTCATCATAGCGGCTCAATAGTTCTTCAATAGGGCTATTTGGCCATTCTTACAGCTATGATTGTTACCAAGGACGTGAGTATTATGACAAACACCATTATCTTCAAGAATAATGTAAGGCTTCCAAGACAGAAAAATACCAGCGAGATGCCTACTGATACCAATTCTATTGTGATGATATATGCCCAGTAAACCAGTAGCTTTATCTGTAGCATGTTTGTGATTCGTAATCTTGCGTCTATCAGATAGGTGGGATGGTAAGCGGCATACATATAGAATACTGCCAAAGCGGTGCAGAAACCACCTACAAGTAACAGCCAGTAGGGGCTCTCAAAGCTGTCAGCCTTGCCTGAGAAGTCAATGTGAGTGGGGATTGGTTCACCATTCGATATAGCCAACTTATAAACTATTCCTCCCCAAAGAATGAGTAATAGCAAACCAATGATTATCTCAAAGAAAGTATTGGTCAATGTGCGTTGCAGCCGGATTTTTGGATATTCTTGCTCGTCATTGGACGAATCGCAGAAGTGATTAAAGTTTGTATTCATAGTTGTGGAGGATTTTTCGTTTGTCGTTTCTTGGGCATTCGTCCGCTCTTGCGCAGAGCCTCGGCGATAATCCATTGCAGTTGTCCGTTGATGCTGCGGAATTCGTCAGCAGCCCACGCTTCAATGGCGTCCATCGTCTCGGCATCCACGCGCAGAACTAAACTCTTAGTTCCAGTTTCCTTTTTTGTCATACGGTTTAATGGTTTAGAGTTCCGGCGTTGACAACAGGCTGAGCCGAATCGTCACCGCAAAGCACAACGAGCAAGTTGCTTACCATGGCAGCCTTCTTGTCGTCGTCAAGATCTACGATTTCTTCGCTACTTAGCTTGTCAAGAGCCATTTTCACCATCGACACGGCACCCTCCACAATCTTCTCGCGTGCAGAGATGATGGCGTCAGCCTGTTGGCGGCGAAGCATCACGGCGGCAATCTCTGGTGCATAGGCAAGATAGTTGATGCGTGCCTCTACCACTTCTATGCCGGCCATGCTCAGACGCTCGTCAAGTTTCTCTTCAAGCTGCTTGTTTATCTCGTCGGCACTGTCGCGCAGAGTAAGTTCCGCCTTGCCCGATTCGTTGTTGTCATAGGCATAGAGTCCTGCCACCTGACGAAGTGCTGCGTCGCTCTGTGTCTTGACAAAGTTCTCGAAGGCGAGCATCACGTTCGACACGCTTGTTCCGATTTGCTGTGCTGTTCCGCTCTGTGCCATTGTCTGCGAGTCAATCTCAAACATAGCCTTGTATGTATCCTTTAGCTTCCACACGAGCACCAGTCCTATCATAATCGGATTGCCCGTCTTGTCATTCACCTTGATAGGCTCTGCGTCAAGGTTGCGGGCACGAAGAGACAGCTTCTTGGTGTTGATGAAAGGGTGCACCCATGAGTAGCCCACCTTGGTGTACGTGCCTTTGTATTTTCCGAAGAACATCATCACACGTGCCTCGCCCGGTTCGAGCATCACGAAGCCTGCCCAAATGAAGAGTGTTACGGCGAATACGGCAAAGCCGAAGCCTACAATCAATCCTGTCAATATGTCATTCAGATTCTGCATGAAGCCAGTAACAATAATCGCTGCGCTCAATACTGTCAACATGATGTTGACGAAAAGCATGGCAAAACCATTCATGGTCATACCTTTAAACTGAAACTCCTTGTTCTCCATAATCTTACTTTTTAATGGTTATACATGTGATTGTTTAGTGATATCATTTTGATATCGCAAAGATATGTCAAATGTTTGGAATGACAAAGAGAAATGTTGATTATTTTTTAAGTAAAACTTAAACAAAAAAAGGTTGGTTGTAAGCCTATTGCTCGCAACCAACCTTTTTGCGTTTGTTATCCTGCAAATCGTTATTCGTTATTTCACTTCAATGTTCTTCATAACCTTAGCTTCCTTCTCCGGCGTTATCTTCGGAATTACGATGGTAAGTATGCCATCGGCAACGCTTGCTGAGATATGGTCGCGCTCCACGTCGTCAGGAAGAGTGTAGCTCTGTTCATAGTTGCCGTATGAGAATTCATGACGCAGATAGCGCTCGTGTCTGTCTCTTCTGCAACCACATTCTCTTTCTTCCTCCTTGTGCTCCATCTTGTTCTCAATGGCCATGTGGAGCAGGCCTTCATTGGTAAGGTTTATTCTTACCCATTCCTTCTTCAGACCAGGAACAGCTACTTCCATGATATATTCTTCACAAGTCTCCTTGACATTGATAGCCGGAGCGGTTGTTCTTACCTGTGATGTAGCCTCTGTGTTAAACAATGTGTTGTCTAACCAATCGTTCAACCAATTTGAACTGTTATTTCTGCGAACTACTAACATAATGTATTACCTCCAATGTTTAATTGTTTTGCCGTTTCGCCTGATTGCTTCCGGCTTTCATTATGCCATAACGCAACTTATGTGCCATCCGGTAAGGATATTGTCAAGTCTGACATTTTAACCAAATTTGTCATATTGTTGTGTTAAAATGTCAGTTAATCTAAGTTTTATTGATTATTTAACAGTAATAATATCTGATATTTAGTATAAATAATATACCTTTGTACAGATAATTTGTATATTCGGCTGCTATGTTTAGCAGTCTGATGACAAGATTGATTTCAGAATGCGTACAGTTAACAGAAGGCATAGACGTTTGGCTTGGCTGCTGATATTGGTGTATTTGCCAATGTTGGTGGCGATAAGCTTCCACCATCATGAGGAGGTGGAAGAAGATGTCGTTGCGTCCTATTGTCAGGACTGTATGCATCATGTTCATCATAGTGGACACATTGCCTCCACACATTCATTTACGCACGACTGTCTGCTATGTCAGCTTCATAGCACGTCTTATCTTGTGCCTACTTTGATTGTGCTGGCTGTCTTTGCTGTGATGAGGAGGCTCACAATGCAGCGGTCATGTCCAAAGCCATGTCTGCTGATTGTGGGCGTAAGGAGCACAAGAGCTCCGCCTTATTGTTGATGGTCACCCCATGTGTTTTTTTTGAGACAAACAACAATAACAATAAGGAAACAAATAAATGAACAATATATATAAATCGTTATTGCTGATGGGCGTATGCTCGTCGGCAACAGCCCCCGTTATGGCTATAACCGAAGAAGCAGACACCACTCGTCATCAGCCAATGACCGAAACCAATGTGAAGCTAAACGAAGTGGTGGTCACAGGACTTACAGGACATCAGAAACTCGGAACGTCGGCAGCTCCTATAAGCATCGTATCGTCTCGCCAACTTGAAGCACAGCCTTCCACAAATATCATAGACGCCATCAGTCATCAGCCGGGCGTGTCACAGATAACCACAGGCAGCGGCATCTCAAAGCCAGTTATACGCGGTATGGGATATAATCGTGTGGTGGTGGTAAACGACGGCGTGCGTCAGGAAGGTCAGCAGTGGGGCGATGAGCACGGAGTTGAGATAGACGCAGCGTCGGTTCACTCTGTCGAAATACTTAAAGGTCCTGCCAGTCTGATGTATGGCTCGGATGCTTTGGCAGGTGTGATAGTTTTCAATAGCGCACCGGTACTTCCTATGGGAGAGATGAGCGGCAATATAATGAGCGGTTATCAGACCAACAACGGACTCTTCGACTATTCACTTAATTTCGCTGGCAATAAGCGTGGCTTTGTGTGGAATACTCGCTACAGTGGCAAGATGGCGCATGCATATAAGAACCGTTATGATGGTTATGTGTATGGCTCTGCTTTCCGTGAGCAGTCGTTCGTGCAGATGCTTGGCTGGAATCATCGTGTCGGACACACTCATCTTACGCTCGACTATTATCATCTTACACCAGGAATAGTTGAGGGAGAACGTGATGAAGAGACGGGCAGACTTGAGATTCCTGACGGCTTCAATCTTAAGAGTTATGGTCGTTCTCTGCCGTTCCAGCAGATCCATCACTATAAGGCTGTCCTTGACAATATGTGGTATGTGGGTGAAGGCAACATAAAGTTGCTTGCTGCTTACCAGCAGAACCGCAGACAGGAATATGAGGAGAAGCGCGATGAATGCGGGCTCGACCTCATGCTCCATACTGTCAACTATGATTTGCATTACACATCGCCATTGTTGGGTTCGTGGAAAATTGCCGCTGGACTGAACGGTATGTGGCAACAGTCTGTCAATAAGGGCACAGAGTTTCTCATCCCCGATTATAGCCTCTTCGACTATGGCTTGTTTGCCACAGTCACGTGCAATGTTGATAAGCTGAATCTTAGTGGTGGTGTGCGTTATGATCATCGTCATCTGCATGGCGATAATCTCTTGGAAGATGAAGAGGATGGCGGCGTCGTGGAGCGCTTCAAGGCTTTCAGCCGTGGGTTCGACGGGTTCTCGGGCAGTTTAGGAATGGCTTACGAACTGCTGCCGAACTTTAATATCAAGATGAATGCGTCGTGCGGATTCCGTGCGCCAAACATCAGTGAACTTGCTTCTAACGGCGAGCATGAGGGAACACAGCGTTATGAGATTGGCAATACGGCTTTAAAGCCAGAACAAAGTTGGCAGCTCGATCTCGGACTCGACTATTCTTCGGAGATTTTGTCTGCCGAGCTCTCGCTTTTCGCCAATCGAATCAGCAACTATATCTTCAGCACGCGTCTCACCGATGCCGATGGCACGCCGGTCGTTACAGACGGCTCCGACACCTACCGATTCACCTCGGGAGATGCCCGTCTGATGGGTGGTGAAGTGCATGTGGATGTCCATCCGTTTGAGCGCTTGCACATAGGCAATAGTTTCGCTTATGTAGATGCCGTGCAACTCGGTCAGCCACACGAAGCAAAGTATCTGCCGTTCACTCCTGCTCCTCGTTGGCAAGGGGATGTGCGTTACGAGATTGTTTGCGACGGACGCACGTTCGATAATATGTACGTGAAGTTTGCCGTTGACTGCAATCTTCGTCAGAACCATTATTATGCAGCCGGCGGTACGGAGACAGCCACACCATCATATACATTATTAAATATGTATGCAGGAACCGACATAAAAAGCCACGGCAAGCGTATTGCTTCGCTGTATGTTTCGTGTGAGAACATCACCGACCGTGCTTATCAGAGTCATCTAAGCCGACTGAAATATCTTGACGTGAATAAGGCTACGGGCAGAATGGGAGTGTTTAATATGGGTCGCAACTTTACATTCAAGGTTGTTGTGCCGATAGGATTATAAATAAGGAGTGATATGAAAAAAACGGTCAGGCAAAGGTTATGTTACTTTTTGCCTGACCGTTTGTTGTTTTTATTTGGGGCGATAAAATGGCTATTTCGTCTTCTGCGTATTAGGCAGCAGTCCGGCTATGATTCCTAACAGCGGCAGGAAAGCGCTTACTTGGAATATGAACTCTATGCTTGTCTTATCAGCCAGCCATCCGAAGAAAGCCGAACCCAGTCCGCCCAGTCCGAACATCAGTCCGAAAAACACGCCGGCTATCATGCCCACCTTGTCAGGCATAAGGTCGGTGGCGTAAACCACGATGGACGAGAATGCAGATGCGATAATCAGACCTGAGAGGAAACAGCAGACTATAGTCCATGTCAGACCCACGTAAGGCATGGCAAGAGCGAATGGGGCAGCTCCGAGGATGGAGAACCAGATGACGTATTTACGTCCGAATCGGTCGCCGAGCATGCCTCCTGCCACGGTTCCGATGGCAAAGGCGGCGAGGAACACGAAGAGGAACAGCTGCGATGCCCTTACCGATACGCCGAACTTGTCAATGAGGAAGAACGTGAAGTAGCTTGTGATGCACGAAGTGTAAAAATACTTAGAGAACACGAGGAGAATGAGTATAGCCAAAGCTCCGTATTTGGCTCGCTTTGAGATGTTGGTGTTCAGCCCGGGCGTTTTCTGCGGATGCTTCACAATATACTTCAGCCTTGCCTTATACCATGCTCCGAGCCTTATCATTATCAGGGCTGCAAGCAGAGCAGCCAAGGCAAACCACGAAATGGAGTGCTGTCCGTAAGGGAGGATGATTATGGCAGCAAGCAGCGGTCCGAGTGCAGATCCTCCATTGCCTCCAACCTGGAATATCGATTGCGCCAGACTCTTCTTGCCGCCCGACGCCATTTGGGTTACGCGTGAGGCGGTGGGGTGGAAGACGGACGAACCGAAGCCCACGATGCTCACGGCGATGAGTATGGCAAGGTAATTATTGGCGAAGGCAAGAAGCAGGAGACCGGTCAGCGTGAAGCACATGCCTACGGAAAGGGCGTAGGGGCGCGGATGGCGGTCGGCATACAGTCCGGTGAACGGTTGCAGGATGGACGAGGTCATCTGAAAGACGAGCGTAATGATTCCGATCTGTGCGAAAGAGAAGTCGAAATTAGCCTTCAGAATGGGATATATTGACGGTATGATAGACTGTATCATGTCGTTCAGAAAGTGCGAGATACCGCATATCACGAGCATGGAATAGACGGTTCCCTCTGTCATTGTGGGATTGCCTTTTAACTTTTGACTGATGGTTTTGAGTTTCATTGTCTGATTGTCTTTTCTTTTTTACGATGCAAAAGTACTCATTTTTTGTGGTGTTTCCCTATTATTGTGGTATCTTTGAATTATTATGTTACAAACAAAATAAATGTCAGAGGGGACATTCAAGTGTCAGTGCGTAAAAAAAACGTCACTGTGTAAAAATCTGATTATTTTTATGTGATTCTAATAGCATATAAGTGTTTTCTATATGTTTTTTTCCTATCTTTGCGAAAGCTAAAGAAGCTTTTTTTAATACAAATAATAACTAAAACTTAATGATATGAAAAGAAACAAAATTAAACACTTGTTGCTAATCGGCTTGATGTTATTGCCTGCAATACCGTTAAGCGCACAAATCTTCGAGAGTGTTTTCAAGAAGGCGGGATCGCAATTTCCTTATTTTTATGATGATGTAAATAACGATGGCAAGTTAGAATACATTTGGAGTTCTGGAGAAAAAATGCAATGGTATTCTATTGATGGTGGCCTTGTGATGGATTTGAATGCCATTAAGGATAATGGTATTTGTGCCTCGAATATCATACACAATAGAGAATTGAAGTTACAGAAATTGAATGCTGAGCCTTATTTGGGTTTCGCCTTCTATGGAGTGGATTATTCATCAAAGAAGAGCAAGTTGCTTATTCCCCGAAACGGTAGTTATGTCTATTATGAGTTTGACATGAATAATACTACTGGTGCAACATGGGCAGATGTGAATCTTGATGGATTGGAAGATATACTATATTGGGATAATAGTGATGGTACGTATAGACCTTACTTTAAAATACAGAAAAGAGATGGTACGTTCATGACTCAGCCCGTGCCCGTGGTTACCAATCAGGAAGAGCTGAAATCGGCACAGTATGCTATGGCCGGTAATGGAGCTTTTACTATTAGGGTTAATGGGATGACAGCCTTTGCCAGCCCTAATAGTGACTATTACAGTAAAGACCCGATGACGGTTGTTGACTTGAATCTTGACGGATATCCTGATTTTATTGACGAAAAAGGTAACTCACTCATTTCTTTAGGTAATGGGAAGTATTATTCTGCCGCTTTCTCAGGAAGGGTGAAAGTGGCTGATGTAAATGGTGACGGACAGACCGACTTGATTATTTACAGTGATGGAGAGCTTAAACTTAAACTTAATACCGGTACAGACTTTACGGATATATCGTTATTGAATAACAAAGCCGTTGATGGTATTCATGTGTTGGATTGCGATGGTGATGGCTTGCTGGATATTTTGGTTACTATACCTGATAATGATAATAGCTTTATTGCCTTTTTGAAGAATCAGGGCAATGGCACGTTTAAGCGTACCGTGAGGTCGTTTACGGGAAGGCATAAATGGTACGATCCCTGCTTCATAAATAATAATGGTTTGCCAAGTTTGTTTACTCTTGGTAATTTAAGTTATAAAAAGGATGATTCAAGTGTGGCTACCATAGATGGAAGACTTGTCACTATATGGAATTGGAATTCTAAGTTTGAGGTTGATACGTTCTCTATCAACAAAGACACTTATTATGCACTGGTTTTGCCTCCACGTGATATTGACGGCGACGGAAAGATGGAATTTCCTGGATATATCCCTAATGGAGATTTTCAAATGGAAGAGAGGGGCATCTATCGCTTCAACGTTGATAAGGTAAATACTGCTCCAAAGAAGATGAAAGCGCCAGGCTTGGTTTTGGACAAGTCTATAGGTTTGTTGCGTGCTGAATGGGAAGCTGGTAGTGATGCGGAAAATGCAACGGGCGACTTGAGCTATGAATTTGAAATATCTTCTGACGGTGAGTATCTGTATCGTGCTTACACCAAGAGTTTGTTTGCCCTTGCCGCTGCTGGTGTCTGGGGTAAGAACAGTGTGTCTGCCCGTGTTCGTGCCATAGACGCATGTGGCATGAAGGGAGAATGGAGTGATTATGCGCAGCTGAACGATATCTCACGGTTGGCAACATTCACTATTGACAAGAATACTGTCAGTACCTGTGATACTGTGTTTGTGTCAAACCTTAACGGTATGGATTTCGTTCTGAAAGGAAAACCAGATGGTACTGTTGTCACTTCTGCCGACGGCAGACAGGGTGTCGTGTTTGATACCTTCGGCAAGAAGCAGATTGAGGGTATAAGTTCTGACGGATTGACATATACATTAGATGTTGACGTCTTACCTTTCAGAATTGAGTGTATAGCTCCAAATTTAGGTGGCGTTTTCTTTGATTATTTCCAAGAGGGGAGAATGCTTAGTATGCGTTGGAGTGGTCTGTATGCTTATAATAAAGAGGCTAAATATGACTATAATAATGGAAAGTTTGAGAAGCTGCCTGTCTTCGGACTTTCAGATGGATTAAAAAATGATTTGTTGGCTGCTTTTGACGCAAATATGGACGGCCTGCCTGATGTGTTGTGTTTGACGCACTCAGATGATAGATATCGCACACAGGCTGTCATTAATCTGGGCGATGGCGACTTCGAGAAGTCTACGGATGCTTATACCTATGACGGTCAGAAGCGATCTTTGACCGATTCTTATTGTTATGTTGACCTGAACAATGATGGTCTGTTGGATTATTGTGCGTATGTATCAGCCGCGTCTAAATATAAAGTTTGTTATAATAATGGTGACGGCACCTTTACTTCCCAGCCATTGGATTTTGGCGACTACACTTTGCGAGAGTTTGTTTTGGGGTCTTTTGCCGATTATGACAGAGACGGACGTATAGACGCATTGGCAAATCTGACCAATAATAAGAATGACAAGAATTGCTATGCTGTGGCTTTCAACAATGGCAATGGCAAATTTGATGTTGTAGAACTGTCTGCAAACATAAGTGGTTTTCAGACTTATGTATATGACGTAGACGGAGATGGCTATATGGATTATGTTATGTCTGATAAGATACTCAAGAACAAGGGTAATCGTATTTTCGAAATGCAAGCCATAGGTCAGCTACGTCCCGTCTACATCGACTTTGACTTGGATGGCATGCTTGACTATCAGAGCAGTAACAGAATGGAATTCACGATAAGCAATGGTGGAGATCCTGTGTCTTTCGAGAATTTGCAGTCCAAATATTTTGTTGGAACTTCTAAAAAGAATATTGTGGACATAGACAATGACGGTGTTCCTGATTGTGAATATGGAGATTATGTTTGTTTAACCAAACAAAAGTGTATCAATACACCGCCTGCTGCCCCAACTACCGTATATGCCAATCAGAAGAACGGCGAGGTGATTATCTCTTGGAGTGGCGCAACAGACAAGGAGAGCACGAATGCTCAGCTGAGATATAACATAAGCATAAAGAAAAAAGGCGAGACCGGTGAGGGCAGCTATGTATGGTCGCCGCTGAATGCAGATGACGACAATGCCAAGATGGCTGGAACCGGAGTTCAGACATATTATCGTCAGGCCACAACCTTACCTATGCCTATCAGCAGATTTGAGGCTGGCAAGACTTATGAGATTCGTATACAGACGCTGGATCCCTGGATGGCTCACTCGCCATTCTCTAAGGTCGTTGAGTTTACACCGTCTGAGACAACACTTATCTCTCTTCCTGAAAAGGCTGGTGTAGGGCAGACTGTCAAGGCTTCTGTGGAAAGCAATGTCGGAGACATTACCCTGACAACAGATGACGGTGAGGTGAGAAATGATGGTACTGTTGTTTGGAGCACACCGGGTCTGAAGACTGTACAGGCTGTGAGCGCGGCTGATTCAAAGGTACGTAGCACGGTTAGTATCATGATTTATGACCAGCCTTCTTTGGAGGTGAACATTCCTGATAAGGTGCTGGCAGGTCAGACCATTGTGGTGGATATGCCGGAATGTTTCCGTAATGAAGACGCCAAGGTGTCGGTGTCGGCAGACAATGCAGAAGTGTCGTATGACATAAACACCAATCAGGCTGTTGTTGCTGTCTCGGAAAATGCCGCTTCTTGTTCTTTGAAACTCAATTACAGCGATGATGTTTGGACTTCAGCAGTTAAGAAGGATTATGACATCGCTGTTGTAGGTGTTGGCTGGCAGCCGCAGCTGGTTCAGGTGGCCGTTGTGGATGGACATAATGTGTTGGAGTGGAACGCTGGTCAAGCGTTGCCTGACGCAAGTATTTTTACTGGTAAGGTGAATATATATCGTGAGACAAGCATTGCTGACAGCTATGAACGGATAGGAGAGGTTGCGTTGGAAAACGGCAGATTTGTAGATACGGATAGCCGTCCTGACATGAAGAGCAACCGTTATATGATAACATTGCCAACTGTCTATGGAGTGGAAAGTGCCCCAAGTCGTGTACACGCTTCTGTTCATCTTATGGTGAATAAGGGTATGGGTAATGACATCAATCTGCATTGGACTCCTTATGAGGGAGCTGACATCGCCCAATATGTGGTATATGCAGGATCAAGTCCTGAAAACATGCAGGTTGTGGAGACATTGTCGGGCTATTCTCGTAGTTATGTTCATCGTCGTTCGTCGGACGGTGTTACTTTCTATGCTATAGGAATGAAGATGAAAGATGAGGCTATGAACAGCCAAGCCAAGCGTACGGTGGATAGTCATGGAAATGTCAAGTCAAATGTGATAAGCAGTATGGAGGCTTATGCAGTAAAGATGGTCACTGATATTGAAATCCTGACAGAGGAAGCTGATGCTACTATTTCGGAGGCTCAGCCCACTTTGCATCTGAAAGCATGGGTGATGCCAGTGTTCGCCACTATTTCTAATGTGGAATGGAGCATTGTTGAAGGCGAGCAATTTGCTACCGTCAGCAAAGACGGTGTCTTAACTGCCAACATGGGAGCCAAGGCTGGTGCTGTTGTTGTTCAGGCAAAGGCTATTGACGGTTCGGAAGTGGTGGCCAAGCGCACCTTCGACATTCCTCAATCGACAGGAATGTCGGCTGCTACTGATGATATGTCTGCAGTGACCATTCTTTCGGGTTATGGTAACATCCTGGTAAAGAATGCCTCTGGAGCAATGGTGATAACTACTGTTAATGGTGCCATTGTTCACAGGTCGGTTGTTGATGGTGAGCGCAGGGTATATTTGCCTGCTGGTATTTATATAGTCAAGACAAGTAATACGATAAGAAAAGTTATTGTTAGATAATGCGTAAGAGAGGAGAGTGGATGGCTTGGCCGTCCGCTCTCTTTTTTTTATTGTGAATAACTTCGCAAGTTAGAGTATATCAACTTGCTTATGAATGTGTATAACGAGGGCTTTACATACACAAAAGTGTAATTCTTCTACCGCTCATATCAGAAATACACTTTTGTGTCAAAGGCTTTTTTATCATTTCCCTTACTTTTGCCCTCAGAAAAACATAAGTAAAGGGATTATGAACAAGAAACTGATTATAACAGCGTTGTGCCTCTCGGCTATGACTCCGATGATGGCGCAGAATATCACAGGTAAGGTGATGAACACCAAGGGAGAACCTTTGGCGTTTGCCAATGTAGTATTATTGAATAGAACAGACTCGGCTTTCGTCAAGGGCGCAGTGAGTGGAGAGGATGGCAGCTTTGTCATCGACTCTTCTTGCAACGGCGGAATCATCAAGGTGACATCCGTAGGCTATAAGACCGTCTGCAAGGATTGCGAGGGCGAGAACATAGGCATCATCAAGATGGAAGAGGACAGTGAGACGCTCGGCGAAGTAGTCGTAAAATCATCTCTGCCTAAGACTATTCTGAAGAATGGCGGAATGACGACAACCGTTGCCGGATCCGTACTTGAGAAGGCTGGAACAATGGAGCACCTGCTCGACCGCATCCCTAAAGTGTCTGCCCAGAATGGCAGCATCGAGGTATTCGGACGCGGTGAGCCTGTTATCTATATCAATGGACGACAGATGAGAAGCAGGAGCGAGCTGGACCGTTTGCAATCCGATAACATCAAGTCGGTGGAAGTCATCACTAACCCTGGCGCCCGTTACGCAGCCAGCACCAGGGCGGTCATCCGTATCACAACGAAGAAGATACAAGGCGAGGGCTTCGGATTTGATGCCTCAACCACAGGTGAATATGATGAGAAGAAAAACTTCAGTGGATACAGCAAATTGGATATGAGCTATCGCAAGAATGGATTAGAGTTAGGCGCATACGCTTTTGGAGCAAAGCAGTACCAGCCAAACAATCAAGACTTACAGCAGAAGACTTATCTTGACAAGACTTGGAACCAGAAAAGTGAGATAAGACAAGTAGGTATTATCGAAGCCATGAACTTTCGCCTGGATGCCAGCTACCAGTTGGATGCCAACAACTCTATAGGTGCCAACTTTGGTTTTCTTAGAAATCCAAAACAAACATGGAACGGCGATATGAGTTCTTCTATATTGCAAGACGAAGAATTGTCTGAAAGTTCTGATAGTCATGCTGATTTCTTTTGGCAGAAGAATAATCTTTCAAGCAATATTTACTATGTAGGAAAGATTGGTAAGCTCAGCATCGATTTCAATACCGACTGGCTATGGTCGAAGGAATACCAGAACGATGTTACCAAAGAGCAATACCAGGAAGTGGGGATGAATGCACAAAGCCAAACGGCTCATAGCTTGACTAACAAGGATTATCATTTGCTCGCTTCCAAACTGGTGCTTTCTTACCCATTATCAGGAGGTAATTTGTCTTTGGGTGGTGAATATTCCAATACCCATCGTACCTCAAAGTATCAAGTGGTGCCAACTAACTTGGTATCGGATGACAACAGCCGTATTACAGAAAGTATGACATCTTCATTCTTGACCTATTCAAGAGATTTCGGTAATCTGAGTTTGGAGGCAGGACTGAGATACGAGTACATCGACTTCAACTACTATGAATATGGCAAGTATGTGCCTGGGCAAAGCAAGTCGTATGGCAATTGGTTCCCATCCATCAGCTTGTCGATGCCTGTAGGCAAGGTACAGATGCAGCTGAGCTATGCTACCGACATCGACCGCCCTCCCTATCATTACTTGCGCAGCGGCATACAGTATGACAACCGCTACATGTATGAAACAGGAAATCCATTCTTAGTATCAGAGATAAGCAAAAATCTCAACTACGAATTGGCTTACAAGTGGTTGACTTTCGACATGACCTACAGCCATACTTCGCATACGATGATGTCGAATGTGGAGACTTACAAAGACAATCCTGCAATAGGACTGCTTAAGCCTGTGAATGGAAAGGCATATAATCATGTAGAAGCTTCCGTCAACTTACGCCCTTCGTTTGGCATTTGGTATCCTTCATTTACGGCATCTGTTGTAAAACAGTGGCTTGATATGGATGCACATGATGGCAAAATATCCAACAATCCTATGGCTGTATTCCGCTTTAATAACACCTTCAACACCAAGTTGGCAATGTTAACGTGGATGATGTCGTATACCACAAAAGGATATGGAAGAAATATATATTCGTATAAGCCAAGATTTTGTACCAATGTATCTGTATATAAGGCTTTCTTGAAAGACCGTTTGTCGTTTGATCTCTTTATCTATGATTTGTTTGGGACAGACGATATTCACATGAGTGCTCATTATGGCAAAATGAAGGAAATGATTGGTGATATACAGTCAACAAGCAAAGTGTCGCTTACTGTACGGTATAAGTTCAACACTACAAGAAGCAAGTATAAGGGTACGGGTGCAGGAAAAAGCCAGAAGAACAGAATGTAATATGTCTATCTACGGCATCCAATAATGGTGTAACGACAATAAATCTCTCTTTAAATGAACAACCCAATAAAATTGTTGATTAGTGGCGCAGACATGGGAAGCTTGATAGCTTCCTGTGCTTTGCGCCATGACTTCCATGAAAGCTCTCGGCAGGAAGATAGATTTCATATCTATCGCATTGAAAAGGATACGCTGACGGTGGAAGATGTGGATGCATGCGACTTGTCGGGCATCCGATATGCGGTGAATGCAACCTTGCATGACAACGAAGCCTCTTTTGCTTTCGATGAGAAATGCAAGGAACGGTGCATTACAGTTATCCATGCCGTCAATCTTGGCAAGGCTGCCTTTCTCGCTGTAGAGAAACCGAAAGGCTATCCATTCAGCGAAGTAGTGAAAAAAGGAACGGATGATTTCCGTTGCTCATTAGGCAAGTATATCTCGCAGTACGGTATGTTCTGGCAGATGCCTGTGCCTTGGGTGGATGAAGCCATCAGGCATTATTCTGAGGAATCTTTCCCGCAACAGGGCATCGGAGCATACATAGCAGCTGGCTATTGTGCTAACATCCTCGTAAACCTTGCGGAAGGCAAGGAGGTGAAATACTTCCCCAAGTTCTATCTCTCGCCATTGTTGGAAGAGATATGATTGCGATTATATCATCTGATAGTTCGTGGCATGAAACAGCGCCTCGGCAATGTTCTTCACGCCCATCTTGGCGAAAAGGTTGCGCTTGCAAGCCTTTATAGTGTCCACCGATTTGCATAGTCGGTCGGCAATATCATTCATCGTGTAACCTTGGGCAGACAATCTCAAAACATCTCTCTCTGTCTCGCTCAAGGTTATGCCTTCTTTCTTTTCCCACTTGTGGCGCAATGTGGAATATTCAAAATAGCTACGCTCACCATTCTTCTGCATGATGATATGTCCCGGTTCATCGGTTGCTGCCAATGATACGGTGCAGAGGGCAAGCCAGATTCTTCCATCATCAGAAAGAAGTATCGGAGTAAGGTGATGATGAATCAATCGGCTATGCCTGCCATTGGTAAGATGAAAGTCGTACGAGATGGTATAGTCCAGACGGTCGCCCACAGGCAATTCATTGAAAAGATCAAAACCTTTCTTGTTCACTTCGAGCAGCATCTGCAGGTCGGCATCCGGAACATGGTCTATATACATCTGATAGCCAGCCTCCATCAATTGCTCCGGTTCCAATCCGCAGAGATAAGCGAGGTTGTCTGATGCATAGATGAAGTCCTGATGAAAATAGTCAATGATATAGACGCACTGGTAGGTGCTGCGGGCAAAGGCCTTTGCCGCATTCACCAATAGTTCTATTTTGGCGTAATCCTCCTTGCTGATATGGTTCACCTCGTTGGAATGGAGGAAGAAGTCGTGTTTTTCTTTATTCATAAGCTCTTCTGAATATTTGGCTGCAAAAGTACATCATTTTCTGTATAATTCGGTTATGCCACATTATATAATTGCCGAAAAAGAACCGTAAAAAGATGATAAAACTATTTCCCTTTTGTTTCTGCTGATGACAATATTTGCATTTCTTATGCTCAATACTATGAGCTGAGCGCACAACAAAATCTTTGGTGCGAAATTCTTGA
>ERZ791912.190-NODE-190-length-43100-cov-52.317970_pt1 | contig 43100 bp, 32 predicted proteins | sample MGYA00510141_ERZ791912 | MGnify/ENA primary metagenome ERZ791912 (study PRJEB30046, sample SAMN00792082) | human gut metagenome | study: EMG produced TPA metagenomics assembly of the A metagenome-wide association study of gut microbiota in type 2... | reverse complement strand
CTTTATTTAGTTTATATCTGCCGTCAAAATTACTCATTTTTCTTGAAACCACCAAAAAAAACGAGAGAAATCTGCAAGTTATCAGCCAATTATCCCAAAAGCATCCCTTTAAAAGTCCCACAGATTTCACAGATTCCCACAGATTTTTTACCTTTAAAAGTCACGCAGATTTCGCAGATGACGCAGATTTTTCACCTTTTTACTCTTTTACCTTTTAAAGTTCCCCAGGCGGTCCCATCCCGCAAAACATGGCGAGGGCTTTGATGCCCCGCCAACCTTAGAGCGAAGCGGTTCTGAGCACCGGAGGGCGGTTACATCCCCTGTCCCCTGAGGGGAAAGGGGCTTGGGGAAAGCGGTGGAGCCCTCCTTGGCAAAGGAGGGACGGGGTGGATCGAAAAAGACAGCACTGCAGGGCGGTTACATCCTTCCCTTCTGAGAAGGGAAGGCTTGGTTAGGGGATTAAGACCCTCCCGTTAGGGAGGAGCAAGTGGGGCAAAAACTATTGTTTCCCTGAAAGTTCTGCTAGGTTCAGGCTTATTCCCTCATTTTCTGAATTTCCTTCAGTGGAAGCTCGGTGGCTGTTGATACTTGCTCATCAGAAAGCCCCATTGACAGAAGGTGGCGAGCTGTGGCTAGCTTTTCTTTTTCCATACCTTCCTCACGCCCCTTTTCCAAAGCCGTATCTATAGAGTTCTTGACATCACGATAAGCCTTCAAACTATCCTCATATTCTTTCAACTCTGTTGGAGTGAACTTCGCAATCTCGGCCTCCTCAAAGAGTTTAGTAAACACTTTCTCTTTCAAGGCTGAAGGACGCTCATCCAATCGGGAAAGGTTTTTCAACACATACAACCACTTATCATAAAGCGTGTCAAGTTCCTCCTCTGTCTTATTGAACTTCGCTATCTCAACATACTTGAAAGAAAGTTTGTCATTAAAAACCTTAAGAGTCTTCTTGTCAAGCAAGCCTACATCATGATTGATATCATTCTTGTCAAATGCCTCTTCTTCCAAGTCGAAGTTCAGCAGAGCAACAGTATATACATGTTCAAGTTGAAAGTTCCATTCTGCCCCCTTTGGAGCCTGTTCACGGATAGGAAAAGTAGAATAGAACAAAGAACGATCCTTGAAGTACTTCTGATAAGCATTCTGCATCTCAACGATGAACTTTTCACCACGTTCATTTTCGCAATATACATCAAAGATGGCCTTGCGCTCGGCAAAGACGTCACCAACGTGCTCACTATTCAAGTACTTCACATCCTTGATGACCTGAAAACCATCAAACAGAGAATTCAAGAAATTGATGAGCAAATCCTTGTTAGGCTTTGTTCCAAAAATACGCTTAAAACCGAAATCGGTAAGCAAGCTAATATATCGTTCTTCTATCCGTTTCATATCCTTCTCCTTTTAAAACGTTTAACTGAATTGTGTTGCAAAAATAAGCTATTTTCTCGAAAATACCAAAAAAAACATCAAGAATCCTTCAAGTTATCAGCAAATTACTTAAAAATTGTTTCTCCTAATCTCATTTCGCTCTGACATAATCGTCCCGCAGATTCTTTTACCTTTAAAAGTCCCACAGATTTCACAGATTAACACAGTTTTTTTACCTTCCCCCGCTATCCCCAGGCGGTCCCATCCCGCAAAACATGGCGAGGGCTTTGATGCTCCGCCAACCTTAGAGCGAAGCGGTTCTGAGCACCGGAGGGCGGTTACATCCTTCCCTTCTGAGAAGGGAAGGCTTGGTTAGGATGTGGAGCCCTCCTTGGCTAAGGAGGGACGGGGTGGATCGAAAAGCTCCCTCTTTGGCAAAGGAGGGACGGGGTGGATCGAAAAACCTGACGGGGTGGATCGAAAAACCCCACCATTTTTCAAACCAAAAAAAAGCGAGGCTTCAAGAAAAAGAAGCCTCGCCCAGATAAGCCTTGCAGCTTACCCAATTTTTAAAATAATGCTCAAATAATATATGGTTCGCACCAGATATTATTTAGCAATCATGATAGAAACACGGTTCATGTCATTCTCAGCAAATGGCTGAACACGAGAACCCTTTGATTCCTCAATGATGCGCTCAGCAGGAATGCCATAGCGCTTCTCCAACATCCATACAACGGCAGCAGCACGCTTAGCAGCGATGCGGTCGTTGATGCGGTCGTTACCAGTACCCTTGTCAGCATAACCGGTAACAACAACCTTAGCCTCAGGATACTTCACCAGGAAGTCGATAACCTCGAGGATCTTCTTGTTTTCCTTCTCAGAAATCTTGTTAGAGTTGATGGTGAAGAAGATATCACGACGGATTTCCTCTACCTTCTTCTCTACTGGTGCTGGAGCAGGAGCTGGCTCCTCAACCTTCTGAACTGGTGCTGGAGCTGGTTCTGGTTCTACTGGCTTCTCCTTCTTGGTAGCACTCTTGCCCAGGTTGATGCGAAGACCAGCCAAAGCATTGAAATACCAGTCAGGATTACCTGCCTTCTTTGAGTTGTACTTGTCTGAAATAATATTGGCGTTACCCTCAAGCATCAGACTGACAGACTTGCTGACCTTGAATGCCAACTCGAGACCGGCACGACCGTAAGGGCGAACCTTGGTACCATCCCAGAGATACTCCAGGTTGTAGTCATTCTGGTTCTTCATGGTAGTAGCCAACTCATTCACCTCATCATTATCCCAAGCGATGTTGGCACCACCTCCCAAGAAAGCAGTAACGTTCAACACACGGTTAGGGTTCCAACCGCAGAAGAGGTTGCTGAGGTTGAACATGAAGTCAACACCAGGAGCTACATACTTGAACTTATAGGTAGCGTTGTAAGGAGTCTCGCCAGGATTTGCGCGGAAACCAGACCAGCCGCCCATGCTCTGCCAGCCGTTAGCCTGCAAACGCATACCGAATACAGGAGAGAACTGGTAGCCTAAGCCCAACTGAACGTTAGGAGAAATCAAGTCACCAAACTTAGCTTCACCGAGTGTGTACTGAGCACCGCCCTGAAGATCCAGAAATGCGTGCTTCTTAAACTGATACTCATTGCCATCCTTGTCTGTGTAGGTGGCCTGTGCCATTGCAGCAGTGCCCATAGCGAGCATAGCTGATGCCATAAATAATTTCATTGGTTTCATAACTTAATACTATTAAAATTATTTTTTAATAACTTTCTTTCCATTAACAATGTAAATACCAGGCTGGTTGATCTTGGTAACCTTGCGACCATACAAGTCATAGATGACTTCATTCTCAGCACCATTGCCCAATTCAACATCTGTAATGCCAGTTGTGTTATCCACATCAACAGGAATAACAGTGCGTGGATTTGCAACACAAGAGCTAGCAGAAACTTGAGTTTTATCCATCAGGAACTTACCAAAGTTTCTATCACCATAGGTACCCTTTTCAAATACTAAAGCATATTGCTTTGGACTGAGATCACCTGACTCAATAGGTGTATCAAGAACAAGTTTCAATGTTGGAGTTGTAGGATCGGATGGATCTACATACTCTTCCATGTGTCCGGTACGAACTGTTGCATTATCATCAAACACTGCAATTCTTACGATTCTATCCTTATTGGCAACAATACCATCATAAAGACCACTATAGTTCTTAATCAATACGTTATTCAAATCAGTATCCTTAACTGGTCCATTTACTTCTGGAGAAATCTGAATGGCAGTATATGTAAAGTTGATGCCAGCATCATCAGGAGAACCATTCTTACCGATAGTAAAGAATACCTTGATAGCCTGAGTCTTCACTTCCTTTCCATCCAACTCATAGTGGAATGTACCTTCAGGGATTACCAACCAATAATCACCCTTTGCAAGACCTTCCAAAGAAATGGTAAACTGATTGTTCTTACCCTCAACAGCAGCAAACTCAACATCCTTCTTACGCTCATCCTTCATATTAGCAATATAAGCATCAGCATCTTTAGCTACAACAGCCTTATTCAACTTATCAAAAGTAAGTACCAAAGGAACTGTGTTATCAACTACGATGTGTGACTTCAAAGAATAATCAGTATTTACTGTCTTGATTGCTTCTGCTGGCATATCAGTCTCTGTAAAGACGAAAGCACTTGAAAGCTTGTGCTGATAATATGGCACAGCAATAGAAGCATCAGTCTGATAGAGCCCCTTCTCATGATTAGCCAATGCATAAGCAGGCATTTCCTCACCTAAAGAGTTCTGACAAACTCCATAGATTGAAAGTGAGCCAAGCATCTTTTCAGCATCATACTTAGCACCTTCCTCCAATTTAACCTGAGCAGGATCCAGTTTTGCAATGGTCAGATTAACTTCCTTTGAAGTAGCATCTTCAACCAAGCCACTAATAGTCAACATCTTGTCATCAGCATTCTTCAAGCAGACGATGCCATTATTATTGGTAGCCTCAAAAGCCATCGCTTTGGCTTCATCTTCTACAAGTGACAGTTTGTTATCAACAACGCCAAGATACAACTTCTTGTTTTCAGCATTGACATTGGCAATATGATACCACTTCTGGCTTGCAGGAAGATTGATTTCCTTTTCTGCATAATAAGCTTTCAAAGCTTTGCTCACTTCTTCATCAGTTGGTTCACCCTGAACCAGTTCTTTCAATGCTACATAAGCAGCACTGGTCTCTGCTGGATAACCTACACTCTTATTAGTAACAAGCGCCTTAGCCTTTTTGAGTATCTCTGAATCGTCAATCACATATTTCAACTCAAAAGCAGAGTTTGAACGCTCCAATTCTGTGTCTCCCTTCATACCATTGTAAACAACCTTAGCAGGAACAACCAATGTATAAATTGCCTTATCAGTAATTGGCTCTGTTCGATTCAAGATATTGAAGTTTACCTTGGTTTCATCAACCTTGGCTGCTTTTACAGACAAATAAGGTTCACCATTCTTCAACAGACGGATGTTGGCAGTTTCATCAACAAAACCAACTGTCTTACCAAAATCGGCAGTAATGGTGAGTGGCAATGTAAGAATATTACCCTGCTCTGGAGTAACAGAAACATAATTGAAAGGAACCTTGATGGTTACCTTAATCTTTATTTCCTTATTCTCAAATCCATTCTTGTCTTTAAAGCTTCTAGCAGGAACAGTAATTGTATAATCACCATCCTTTGCAATAGGAGTAGAAGCAACCAAAGTTACAACATTATTCTTGATGGTAGCTTTCAGGTTTTGTGAATTAGTACCATCTGAAATTGTGATTTTCGAACCGTCCTTAACAGTCATGGCATGGTCGAAAGTAAGATGTAACTGCTTGAATGCATCAATTACACTACCATCAGCAATATCACTCTTTGCATCCAAAACAGCTGATGGAACTGTATAATATACGGTTACCTTTTCTATTTGAGCAGCAGAAAAACTGTTTTTGTATATTAAGTCATGGATTGGTAACCCGTCGGAGTTGATCCATGTTCTATATCCATCAGTCTGAGTTCCAAGTTCGTCATCAACAACTCGCAAATCTCCTACAGAACTTCCATCAGAGAAAGAAACTCTTTCTAACTGAGCATCCTTTGGAGCATGAACCTTCAAATACGCTTGTTGGCAAACTCGGAGGTAATAAGTAGTAGCACCAGTCCAGATATTGGTAAAATTATAGATGGTAGAACCCAGTCCTTGTTTTCCAAGATCAAAATCGATGGTGATATCCTTATTGGTAAAGGTCTTATCTGTAATATTGATTTCCTCGTTATTACCAGAGGGAGGAGTAATAGCAGGGTTCAAGCCCAGCGGATTGCTGAAGTTAAATTCTGCTGTTCGCTGTATCTGTGCAAAACCTTGAACAGATACCAAAGTCATTAGTATGGCAAACAAAGATTTCTTCATAATAGATAATTTATATCATGATTAACGCAATGTCATATCAATTTGATCGGCTGGAGTCTTCACACAGAGCTTCCAAGTACCGTCAACCTTTACAGGATTAAACATGTAGGATGTTTTTGCAGGTTCAGGAGTACCTGCCTGTTCTGCTGTAGCAAATGTAACAGCATACTTTACATCATTACACCCTTCCAACTGGAACGAATAATATATACGAGTATATTCCAACACAGGGAATGTCTTAAACTTGTTAAGATATCTTTTTCTTGTTTTCTCTGAAAGAGGCTTTACTTCCTGTGTAGAATCAGTATATTCATATAGACTGGCCAAAACCTGATTATAGTCTTTAGCCTTCAGCTGCTCCATGGCAGTATCACAAAGCTTCAGCATTTGTGCTGTATCCTCTTTGCTCAGTTCCATTCTGAATTCTTCAATTTGCTGTTCGCGGCTTTTCTTTTTGTCGCCACTACAAGATCCGAAAGAGAGAATCAATATAAGCGAAAGAGAGAATAATATAAGTTTCTTCATTTCAAATATGATTTAATGAAAAGAGGGTGTGCCGCTCTTTTAGGCACACCCTCTGATTAGAGCTATTTAAAATCTTTTAAATAGGATTAGTCACCGATAGTTGGCTTGATTGTAAACTCAACCATTCTTGTGAATGAACCCCACTCATAAGTAATAGTTACAGGAACCTTAACCTTGAATGTCTCAACGTTACCACCATTGTTGTAGTACCAGATAGTACCGAACTTAGCCTTGTTTGCAGTCATGTAAGCCTGCAATGCAGCATTCTGGCTAGCCTCGTTGTATGGAGTCAAATCGTTAGTGTAAGTAACCTTACCAGCTGTCTTGACATCAGAAGCAACGCCAGATACGTTACCGCACTTGAGCTCAACATCCTTGCTTACCTTATCCAATGTAGTCCAGTTACCACCACCAAGAGTTGTCTCAACATTCTTAGGTGTTGTATCGATTGTGATAGACTTCACATTGTAGTAACCCCAGAACCAGAGGTGGTTACCCCACATGTTACTCTGGTTAGCAATGCAGTCGTTCTCAGACTCAACAGCCTTGTAACCACGCCAGTCGTACAACTTGAAGAGGTCGAGAGCGTAGATGCAGTTACCGTTAGTGTTAGCATCGATAACAGGCTCTGTAGCAACGTCAATCAAGTTGATAGGACGCTCCCAAGCTGTCAAGAAGATACCATCCTTAACGTACTGAGCAACTTCGCAAGAGTTCTCAGCTACAACACCAACCCAAGAGCGCAACTCTGTCTGGATGTTCTTGTTGTTAAGCATATAGCCAACCTTGTTCAATACTTCCTTAGTAACATCATCCTTAATCAAAGAGATCTCGCTTGTAGCAGGATTCAAAGTAGCGATATGTGTATAAACACCATTCTTAACTGCGTAAAGTTTAGTATTCTCGAATGCACCATCATTGTACTTAACAGCGCAGTTAGCCAAAGTCTCCTGCAACTTAGCCTTGTCGAACTTGTGGCTATCAACAACATACTTGCAATACAATGTATTGTACTTAACATCAGCAGCACTGCTCTGTGGAGTGATTGTGTAACCACCAACAGTTACAGCCTCTGGTACGAAGTAGTACTTGTGAGGAGCTGCAATCTTAGCAACATTACCCATCAATGTAGAAGTTACCTTACGGCTGATAGCCTTGATATCGCCACCATTTGTAGGCTCCTTAACATCGAAGATAACAGCCTCATTACCGTTGATTTCACCCTTGAGAGTCTTCCAGTACTCAGGAATAATTTCACCGAATGCATAAGTCTTGATATCACGTGACAATGTGTATGTCAACTTGATATAGATGTAAGGATACTTAGCCTTAGCATTACCAACGTAACGTACATAACGAGAAACTGTTACAGGATATGACTTAGCGTCATGTGTCAACTTCTCCAATGTAGCCTCGTCGATGTGCCACTTGAATGTATGGTTAGTTGTACCCTCAGTATTACCGAAGTACTCGATGTCACCAATTACATCCTCTGCATCCGTTGTACCACCCTTAACAGGAGCATTCTTGAACATCTTCAATTTCAAAGTAGTGTTACCTACTGCATCAGAACCGAAGATACCCTTAGAATCGATAGTATACTGCTCATCGAAATCATTCTTAGTCATATTCTCGAGACCCTCTGTCAAAACAGTAGCAGAGAACTGTGACCATGTTGAGTGCAAGTTATCGATACCATTGCAAAGGTCGAATGAAGCCTTATCCTGGTGCAAGTCAATCTCCTTATTAGGAGCAACCTCAGGGTTCTGACGTGTAATGTGAATCAAGATGTAACCATCCAAAACAACCTCATTACCGCGCTTAACGAGAACCTGAACCAATGGCTCACGATCGATAGAAGTAGCAGACTCAGAAGTTGGATTACCATCCTTATCAACGTTCCAAGCACGGAGGATACCATCCTTAGAAGTCTTTACACCTGCAGCTTCGTTAACCCACTTAGCATAACGGCTATCAATTGTATTGTTACCGTCAACCTTGTAATCAACGAGGTTGAACTCGTATGTCAAGCCCCACTGCTTAGCCTCATCCAATGTCAACTCCTTCAAATCCTTACCATAAGAAGTACCGTCGAACTTAGCAATATTCTCTACCAAGAGGTGAACACCAAGGTAGTTTGCGATATTGATACCCTCAGCACTGTTATAGTAAAGCTCCAAAGCTGCACCAGCAGGATCAGCCAAAGCCTCGTTTGGAGAATCATATACGTGAACCTGAGCCTCAGCATCACCAGCGGTTGTACCGAAGTACTTAGCTGTTGGGATACCCTTCTCATCACCCAAACGACCATTGTTCTCACCCAAAGTGATGTAAGTTGGCTTCTTTCTCCAGTACAAAGCCTCGAGATATGCCTTCTGTGGCTGAATCAAAGCGTAGTCAGAAGTAACGATACCCTCAGCAACTGTGCTAGCAGAAGTCTTAGACTGAAGAGCAATAGTATTAGCCTTGTTCTGGTCGTTTACTGTAGGATATGCATTCAACTTCTCAGGATGTTCAATCTGCAAACCTGCAGTTACAATACCATTATTAGTATTGAAGAGAGCGTTACCTGCATCGTCAAGCTTTGGAGAAGTAATCTTACCCAACTGCTCAGCAGTAGCACGTGTATGATAGTTGTAGATATTTGGCTCCAAGAGGTTGTAACCCTTGATATCTTCCCATGCCATATCAGCATTAGATGGGTTCATGTGATACTTAACACCCCATGCTGGACCGTAGTTGAATACAGTAGGGAGCTCTTCACCACTAGGCATGTTAGCCAAACGGTTAGGGAGATAATCATCGATATCAGTAACTCGTTTGTCCTGGTGGTTCTTGTCACTCAAAGCAGTCTTATGACTCAAGTACTTACCATGCAAGTAATCGTAAGTTACAGTCTCGATACCATCCAAGTAAATCTTTGGCATGAATACCAAGCTTGTAAGATCACCAGAGAGAGAGATAACTACTTTCTCACCAGCAATACCCTTTACACCTGCGAGAATCAAGTTAGTCTTATCAAGAGTAGCAGTAATTACGTCAGGAGTTTCCTGAACGAACTTAACATTGCTCTGCTTTACCTTCTCGCCATTCTTATAAATGTCGAAGTAACCTGTCTCAGCGTTAGGAACGTAGTACTCATAAGAAGCAGCAGTTGCATCAGAACCAGCAGCTCCAGCAGGACCCTGAGGACCCTGAGGACCCTGAGCACCAGTGTCGCCCTTGTCGCCCTTATCGCCCTTGTCGCCGTCTTTACCATCCTTACCAAGAGCCTTGTAAGTGGTCTTTACGCCATCCTTCATCCAGAAGCCATCGTCACTGATAGTCCAAACAGTACCAGGAGTACCATCAACACCATTAGTACCATTCTTAATGTTGAAAGACTGACCGTTGCTCAATGTTACAGTAACACCATCAGCAGCTTCTGAAACAGTCTTGATGACACCACCACCCTTAATCAGATCCTCGATCTGCTTGATAGCAGTAGCATTAGCATCAATCTGCTTTTGCAAATTGCTAATGTCGTCATCGTAGTCTTTACAAGAAGTAAAGGTACTTACAGATGCAACTGTCAATGCACCCATAAGCAGCGCGCTAAAATACTTTCTTTTCATACGATAAAATTTAATTAAAAATATTAATTGTTAACTTTAAGTTCTAAACTTTCTCTGTACTATCTCCTGCGGGGAGATATTCTTTTTACGGTGCAAATATAGACATTTTTATTCACACTCGCAAATATTTAACCTTTTTTTTTCGAAAAGCCCCTTATTTTCTTTAGTTTTTAATAAAATTGGCTCATGGAGTCTGCTCAAATCACTATTTTCATGCATTTTTAGCCCTTGTACACTCTCTTTTTTCCACACCTTATTATATATAAAGCGGCATTTCTTCTATTTTCTTTACAAAACGACCTATTTTTGATACTATCTCCCCGCAGGAGATTAGAGTTTTAAGCATAGAACGTTAAGTTAACAAATTAATATTTTAATTAAATTTTATCGTATGAAAAGAAAGTATTTTAGCGCGCTGCTTATGGGTGCATTGACAGTTGCATCTGTAAGTACCTTTACTTCTTGTAAAGACTACGATGACGACATTCAGAATCTGCAAACACAGATTGATGCCAACAAATCAGCTATTGAGGAAATCAGTAAGTTGATTAAGGCAGGTAGTGTTATCACAAGCGTAGACAAGGCTACAAGCGGTGTAACTGTAAAGCTTAGTAACGGCGACACTTTCACTATCAACAATGGTGAGAAGGGTGCTGACGGTACTCCTGGTACCGCTTGGACAATCGGTGCCGATGGTTATTGGGTAAAAGATGGTGTTAAAACCGAGTACTACGCACTTGGAACCAAAGGTGACAAGGGAGACAAAGGTGACAAGGGAGACAAAGGTGACAAAGGTGACAAGGGAGACAAAGGCGACAAGGGTGATACTGGCGCAGCAGGCTCTACTGGCACAGGAACTGCAGGTGCAAACGGCAAGTACTACGTACCTAACATGGAAACTGGTTGTTTCGACATCTACCAAGATGGTGAAAAGGTTGAGTCAACAAACATTAGCTTCATTGGTACTGGTGTAATCACTGCCATTAAAGATGACAATGCTAAGACATTGACATTGTTTGGTGTTAAAGGTGGTGAAGGTCAAAAAGGTAAGGTTGTTATCTCAATGACAGGTGACTTGACAAGCTTGGTATTCATGCCTAAGTTCTACCTCGACGGTATTGAGATGATTGAATATCCATACTTGAATGGTACTAGCTTGAAGAAGCAGAATGTTGCAGGTGCTTACACAAACCATGATGGTGTAACCGTACAGAACCTTGGTGTTGACTACAAGGGTGGCAACAAGGATTTCGTGTATGGTCCAGCTTGGGCTGTTGACTATCATGCAAACCCTGTAAATGCTAAGTTGGCATATGCTAATGTTGATGGATTCAACGTTCTTAACCCAACAGTTCTTAATACACGTGCAACAGGCGCTGAACTCGGTGTTACTTCTCCAGAAAAGAACTATGCAGGTACATCATTGTTTAATATCGCTGACGATGGAGTTTTGACAGTAGGTTTGCAGGTTGCTCATCCTGACAAGTTGAATCCAGCTCCAACCAAGAACAAGGTTACTGATGAAGAGACTTGGAACAATGCTAATACCGTTGCATTGAAGGTTAAGAACAATGAGGGTAACGATGTAGTTTCCGACTATGCTCTGCTCCAGCCAACTAAGGCTAAGGTAGAGGGCTTGGTATGGACGAAAAATCCTGATTATATCCGTGGTCCTAAGAATGCAGATGGTGAACACATTGCTCAGACAGGTGATGAGGCTTGTAGCGTAATGGGCGGCAAGGTTCATGTATGGGATACTCCAAAGGAGGCTCTTCAGGATGACCGTCACGCAGCTCTTGAGTTGTACTACGAGAACAATACCGAGATTGACCTGAATGAGTATGTTGGTATTCACTTGACAAGAGAGAATATCAAGGATTACATGGCAACCTCAGAGACAAAGACTTTAACACCTGAGCAAGCTAAGGAGTGGGGCTTGACATTCCACTTTATTCCTGTAATGTACAAGGCTGGTGATAACCAAACATCAGATTCTCACTTCTTGAAATCACTTGGAGATGGCAAGTTCCGTGCTCAGAATGTTGATGAAAACTTGAAGGCTGGTCTTGCAGCGGAAGCTTCTGTTGGTCGTGAGCCATTAGTACAGGTTCTCGTTACACGCGGTGAGACTATCACTGAGGACAATGTTGTTCTCGATGGTTACATCTTGCTTCACATTACAAAACAGGCTAAGGACAACCATGTTGTAAACAAGTGGAACAACCAAGATGTTGTATTCGATCAGTGTAATGACGTTGATGTATTCCAGACAACATGGGAGCAGTTCAACGACTATATGTTGACTCAAGAATTGAACATGTCTAAGGAAGACTTTGACCATGGTTATGAGGCTGACATTATTGCTGGTACCAATAAAATGAATATGTATGCTGCACCATTGGCAACAAAGGGTACAATGACTCCAGACAATTCTATTGGTGATGTATTCTATACAAAGGATGGTACAGGTACAACCAACCATACATGGCGTTGGGTTATTCCTGCTGAACAGGTTGAAAAGTTGTTGCACGACAAAGCTTCTGTGACATTAGTACGTTACATCCGTTTCAATGCTAAGGATCAGATTGAGGCTAAGTATCCTTACATCTATGTGAAGATGGAAACAACTATCACTAGACAGCAGCTCGCTACCAACACATTCGGTGAAAGAATCAAAGAATACTGGTACAAGAATGATATGTCAACACGTCCATTGACATTGGGTAATGATGGTATCATCTTCGATGCAGTCAACCCATACGATGGAGGCAATATCAATTCTATTACTCGTGGTATTGAAACAACCATGAATGGAAACAAGATTTCTTCATTGGCTGGCAAGAACTATAAGTATTTCTTCACTCCTAAGACTATCGAATTGACTGCACAGGATGGTGAGACATATGTTATTACAACCTCTGGTAATGGTACAAACCACGATAAGGTCGTTTGCAAGTACGACGCTCTCCATACACATCCTTACGCAGACTTTGCTAATGCTGTTAAGGTTTGTGCTATCAACTATGGCGCTGGTGCATTCAACAATGCTAAGTTGTATGCAGTGAAGAAGGGTTCTTCTGCTATTCCTACAGAGATTGCTGTTATGAACCAGAGCAATGGTGTTATCTCACTTACAAAGAATGCTGTTAGCGAGAAACTCTTAAATGCCAAGGGTTACGATGAAGAAAAGACTCTTACAGATGAGTTGAGTGCATACGTAAGTGTTGTTGCATCTTCTACTGTCTGCAACCTTGCCGAGGTAGTTGAGGATGGTTCATTCATCGTAAGCTGGGAGCGTCCAATCAACTTGATTTCTAAGAAGTCTAATGGTGTTATCGATGCAAAGACAAACGGTAATGTCATCAACTTCATTGACAACTTCAAGTTCTACGATTGGCGTGGTGTAGAGACAAACCTCTACGGAAATTACAAGGCAGAAACAGAACTTAATGACGCTAAGCGTGACACATACTTTGCAAAGAGTAAGATGTGGGGTGAGAACTTGTGGTTCTGGGCTTACTATGGCATCAACAGCATCACTGTTGATTACAGCAAGATTGAGACTACTTTGAACAATGGTTCTAACTTCGTTCCATTGTCAAGTGTTTCAAATGCACTTGAGTTGTACTTCTTGGATGCAAGTGGCGCACCTGTTCGTGGTGTTCAGACTTACAACTTCAACCTTTCAAGCTACAATTCTGAGGCTCAGAACGCTGCTTTGCAGACTTACATGAATGCAAACAAGGCTCTGTTCGGAAGAATTCTCTACACCAACAATGGTGACGTTGTACGCAACTTCTCCTTGAAGATTCCTGTAACAATTGGTTACACATGGGGTAAGTTCAATACAGAAATCATCTTGGATGTACAGACAACAATTGGTCACTAATCTAGTGATTCCAAAATAAAGCTCTAATTAGAGGGTGTGCCTAAAAGAGCAGGCACATCCTCTTTTAATTTTAAACCATTTTGAAATGAAAAGAATCTATTTGTTTTTATTTTTTGCAGCCTGCACATTGACTTTCATTTCTTGCAACAAGAAAAAAGAAAGTAGAGAGCAACAAGTGCAAGAGTTCCGTTCTCAGCTGACCGCCGAGGATACAACAACTATGCTTCAACTTTGTGACAACGCAATGAAAGAACTGAAGGCTCGTAACATAGACAAAGTTTTAGCTTCACTATATGAATATACAGACTCTACGCAGGAAGTAAAGCCGTTGAGCGATAAACTCAAGAAAAAATACACCGCCCAATTCAAGTTATTCCCAGTGTTGGACTACAAGAGAATTTACTATTCTTTTCAGTTGGAAGGATGTAATGACGTAAAGTATGAGGTTACATTTGCCACGGCAGAACAAGCAGGAACCGGTGACCCAGCAAAAACGGCATTTATGTTCAATCCTGTGAAAATCAATGACGAGTGGAAACTTTGCGTTAAGACACCTTCTGAAGATATAGACCAAGAATATCGTTAATTGAAAAAACAAAAAATAATGAAACAGCTATTATTATTGCTTTTTACTTTTTGTGAATTGTCTATGTGGGGACAAAAGACATCTGTCTCCACATTTGACTTCACCTATCCTACGAAGTTGAATCCACAAATTTCTATTTCCAACAATTTGACCTCTATAGATGTTTCGACTAGCGTTTTTACCGCAGGTAAATTATCCCTTTCCTTCCAAAAAGGACTGAATCAATATCTTGGGGCGCAGTATATAACCAATAGCACAAGCGACCCTAAGGAATACTTCCTTAAACTTTGCAGAGGTTGCTCTATGACAATCAGCGGTATGGAAGGTGTAACCTTGGATTCCGTAAAATTTGAGGTAGAGAAGGATATGTATGATATCAACCTCTCAGAAAATATGCCTGGAACCCTTTCCGAAGATCGTTATAAGAGGTTTTGGAGTAAGAATGAAGGGCAAGTAGTAAATGCTATTTCATTCTACAACTCAGGTATAGCTTCTGAAATCAAAAAAATCACAGTTTATTACAAGGAGCCAATATCAATCATATCGCCAAGCAACACAAGCTTTGCCAGCAAAGTTTTAAGTAGCTTCTTAAGTGAAACTCTTACCTTCGCTTCAAGCATTACCTTAAATACTTCTGGTATTGGTGCATACATTTCTGATGCAGAGGGAAACCATCATCCTCTTACATTATCCGCTAAAGGAAATCTGGTAACGTTAAGTGTCTCAAATGCTATTGCTACTGATGGTCAATATACTATATACATTCCAGAAGGCTGTATCTGGGATGCAAGTGGCTATTGCAACAAAGCGCTAACTTATAATTTTACTATTAGCACCCCTAAGAATACTTTAACTTACACTACTGTTACACCTGCAGAGGGTGAAATTGACAAGTTGTCAAGCCCTATTGTTTTGGAATTTGACAAGCACTTGATGTCAATAAGTAATAATGAGTTGTATATATACAAAGATGGTGCTAAGGCTGCAAAAGCAAAGATTGAAAGATCTAGCACTTCTTCTAAAGATGTAATCATCAGCTTTGATATTCCAGAAGGACTTACAGAAAAGGGTATTTATACGTTAACTATTAATGAGGGCATCATTAAAGACCAATTGGAAGAAACTTATAATCCTACTTTCACCCTGACTTACAAAGTTGGATACGAAAAGGAACCAGAAGCTTCCGAAACTTACTTGGCTGCTAAGAATTTGATCAGCAAGACCGGGGTTGGTTATCCTGCCGATGATAGTGAGGCACGCATTGCCCTAAAGAATCTTGTCGAACAAGTTCCATTTGCTTCTGACGAAGAGCTTACAAAAGCTATGCTGTCATTTTATAGCGAAAAGAACATAACCATGCCTGAAACTGGAAAATATTACACTATTTCCAATATCAGTCAGAACAATAAGGTTCTTTATATTTCGGTCGATGATGAAGAGAACGTATCATTGACAAGCAATAAAGCCAAGGCTACGGCATTCCTAAGTTCTTGCGAGGATGGCAAATATACATTCCAAACACAAGGAGGCAAGTATTTCTTTGTTAACGGATTAACTTCAGATAAAGGTAAGTCGTTGGATTTAAAGAAGTTCTCTCTATCTGGCGTAGATGACAAATTGGTATTAGGTACGTTTAGTATCTATGGTTATTGCACTACAAACTCTGAGGACACAGAATTGAACGCCTATGCTTTGGTAAACCATTCTACAGGTAAAATCTCTACTGATGTTACTGCTTCGAGCTTGCACTTCAATGAAAAGCAATCAAATGCCTTTATGTTTACCGAAACGGCAAAGCCTGCAGAGGAAGCAACAGCTGTTGATTTCCACATGTCACTTATTTGCACTGAGTTTACTGCCGATAATGGAATTTTGGAGTTGTCAACTGCAGCATACTCAGGATTGTCTTTGAATCCTGATAAGCAAAATGCCTCTCTCCTCAACAAAGAGCAGAAGGAGATTGGACAACTCAACATGACTTTAGGAAACAATGGAAATGTGAAGATTCCATTTAGTCAACTTTCCAATGACACTTACTATGTTAAGGTTTCAAAAGGAAGCATACTTGGCGTCAAGGATGGGCAAACTTATACAAATAAGGAATTTACAGTTCCATTTACTGTTAAGAAACAGGATATAGTTGTTCCAGACAATCCTGAATTTGACTATAGCTACAACAGTTTTTGGTATGTACCTTTTGAGTCTGAATATTATCACGATATTGACTTGAATGGATTCAGCATAACAGATGCAGGTGATTTCGACGGTTTCGTTGTCAACGAAAGCAAAACGATAGAATTGGTACAACCTGATACATATCGAACTGTAAAAACTGGGCATTTCAAGAAGATTGATTACTTGCCAGGCTATCCTGAATACACAAATGCTTACCAGATAGAGTTTGATTCCCCAATTAAATCTGGTGACTTGAAACCAGACAGGTATGTATTTGTCCTTCCTATAGGAACATTTGGCGACAACAATTACGCAAAGTACTTGTCTGACCCCACATCAATCTCTCCTAGCAAATGCAAGGTCAACCCTGTCATGAGAATCGTCTACAAAGTTAACAACGACAAGGCTACAAGCATTGACGAGATTACAACTGACTCGAATAAACCAAGCGTCATCTACGACTTGATGGGTCGTCGAGTACAAAACATGTCTCGCCCTGGCATCTACATCGTCAACGGCAAGAAGGTTGTTAAGAAGTAAATATAGAAAGTCTTCTAGCTGCTCGCAGCTAGAAGAGAAACAGTAAGTATTACATAATAAAACAATTAAACAGTTATGAAAAAGTCTAAAGTTTTATTGGCTGCTGCTTTGATGGGTATGAGCACAGCTGCTATGGCACAGGCCACCTACACTGACTCTGAGGAGAATGTGTACACTTTCCAAAAGCATTGGTTCTTGGACCTACAGGGTGGTGCTCAGTACACCCTCGGCGAGGCTAAGTTTGGTGACTTGATTTCCCCTAACGTTCAGTTGGGTATCGGTTACCAGTTCAACCCAGTATTCGGTATGCGCTTGCAGGCTAACGGCTGGCAGAGCAAGGGAGGATGGGCTGCTTACCGTGACAAGGTGGGCGATGCTCCATTCTCTGCCGACTACAAGTTCAACTATGTGGCTCCGGGCTTGGACTTCATGTTCAACCTCAGCAACCTCTTCTGTGGTTGGAATCCTAACCGTGTGTTCAACGTAACTGCATTTGTTGGCGGTGGTGCCAACATCGCTTGGGGCAATGACGAGGCCAACGAGATTGGTGCTCACATCAAGGACCTCGACAAGTATAACTTGAAGTATCTTTGGGATGGCACTAAGGTGCGTCCTTTCGGTCGTGCGGGTCTCGACTTGGAGTTCAAGGTTAGCAAGGCTGTCAGCATCATGATTGAGGGTAACGCCAACATCACCACTGATAAGTACAACTCAAAGAACGCTGACAACCCAGACTGGTACTTCAATGCTTTGGCTGGTCTTCGCATCAACTTGGGCAAGAGTGCTACCAAGAAGGAGAAGCCAGTAGAACCAGAACCAGCTCCAGCACCAGTTCAGAAGGTTGAGGAGCCAGCTCCTGCTCCAGCACCAGTAGAGAAGAAGGTAGAGGAAATCCGTCGTGATATCTTCTTCACCATCAACTCTAACAAGATTTCTGAGAAGGAAAACAAGAAGATCCTCGAGGTTATCGACTTCCTGGTGAAGTATCCTGAGGCTAAGGTTGTTGTTACCGGTTATGCTGACAAGGGTACTGGTAACGACCGCATCAACGACCGCATCGCTGCTAAGCGTGCTGCTGCCGTTGTATGGATGTTGGAGAAGCGCTATGGCATTCCTGCTGAGCGCATCATTGAGGAATCAAAGGGTTCTCGTGTTCAGCCATTTGCTGAGAATGACATGAACCGTGTTTCTATCATGATTGCTAAATAATATCTGGTGCGAACCATATATTATTTGAGCATTATTTTAAAAATTGGGTAAGCTGCAAGGCTTATCTGGGCGAGGCTTCTTTTTCTTGAAGCCTCGCTTTTTTTTGGTTTGAAAAATGGTGGGGTTTTTCGATCCACCCGTCAGATTTTTCGATCCACCCCGTCCCTCCTTTGCCAAGGAGGGCTCCACATCCTAACCAAGCCTTCCCTTCTCAGAAGGGAAGGATGTAACCGCCCTCCGGTGCTCAGAACCGCTTCGCTCTAAGGTTGGCGGGGCATCAAAGCCCTCGCCATATTTTGCGGGCTGGGACCGCCTGGGGATAACGGGGGCATCAAAGCCCTCGCCATATTTTGCGGGCTGGGACCGCCTGGGGACAGCCTGCTGCTGATTTCAAGGTAAAAAATCTGTGGGAATCTGTGAAATCTGTGGGACTAAGAAGAGTAAATCTGTGCGTCATCCGTGGGAGCAAGAATGTTACGTTTATTCCGCATCATCGGATGATTTATTCACCCGATGAATTATTCTTCCTTGATTTTCCAATCGCTGATGGTGCGCTGGGTGCTGTCAAAGCGGATGCCTATTTTTACCAGACGTTTGCCGTCGGCATGATAAGGGAGCATGTAGCCCTTCTCATCTATCTGGGCCAATGCCTCCTCGGCACTCTTGTCTACCTTCAGTTCGAAGACGTATATCGTATCAGACATGTGCATCACGGCATCAGCCCTGCCTATGGCACTCTTCACCTCCGTTTGAATATAGATATTCAGAAAGCTGAACATCAGATAGAAGATGGTCTGATAATGCTTCTCACTATGATTCTCCAGATCGTATGGAATCGTTGCCAGATAGGTGCGCATGTGCTCCAGTGCCGCCTCAATATCGTTACGGTAAACTGCCTTACTGAACCCCAGCAGGAATGCATCGTTGTCGGAACGGCGAGGATTCACATAATGAGGTATCAATGAATTGAGTAAGCCGTTACGAACCTCCCTGTTCGGGATGCCTAAAGTATATTCCTGAAACATCGGATTATACTTCTTGATAGTCAGATATCCGCTCTGATAAAGCAATGGCAAGGCATCAGTCATCTCTTCGGTTGATTGGTCGAAGGAGCTCAATACCGCCTCCTGGCTCTCCAAAGTTGCCAGATTAACGTGATATTTATCCAGCAGTTTCAAGAGGAAGGACGGTGTGCCGGAGCCAAACCAGTAAGGGGCAATATCCCTTGCATTCAATGCCTTTACCAGACTGAACGGATTGAAGACATCCTCTGATTTCTTGCTGAAATGATAACCGTCGTAGAATCTTGTTAGCTCTGCCAGACACTCCTCATACGTCATGCCAAGGGCTTCGCCCAATGCTGCCACATCCGGTTTCATCTGCGTGGTAAGCTCTGTCTTACTGATGCCACAGATGGCGGAATACTGGTCGAACATGCTGATATTGTCGAGGTTGTTGAGTTCGCTGAAGATGCTGAGCTGCGAGAACTTGGTGATACCGGTGATAAAGCAGAACTCCAGATATGGGTCGAGCTTTTTCAGAGGACTGTAGAAATTCTGCATGATGCGACGGAGCGGTTGCAGATTCTCTTTCTCATGCACCACGTCCAGCAGAGGGGCATCATATTCGTCGATGATGACAACCACCGTTTCGCCAGTCTGATTGTAAGCTCGCTTTACGATACCATCCAGTCTTTCATTAGGATAGTTTTCACCTTCTCCCTTGCCGTAAAGTTTTTCGTAGGGCAAAAGCTGCAGATTCAGATAACTGTTCAAGGCTACAGCATCAAAATGCTTGGCACCGCTCAGGTCGAAGTGGAGCACAGGATGCTTCACCCATTCCTTCTCGTAATCAGCAATAGCCAATCCCTCGAAAAGTTCCTTTCTTCCCTCGAAATATGCCTGGAGGGTAGAGGCAAAGAGCGACTTGCCGAATCGTCTTGGACGACTCAGAAAGAGATACTTCATCTTCTTCTCCCGAAAATCCACGATGTATTGGGTCTTGTCCACATAGAGATAATTACCCTCTCTGATAGTCGAGAATGTCTGTATTCCTACAGGATAGAAATTTACTGTTTTTGCCATATTCCTACATGCTTTATGTTTTGCATTTATTTTTTTATTCTTCCTTGATGATCCAATCGCTGATGGTGCGCTGGGTGCTGTCGTAATTAACGCCAATCTTAAAGAGACGCTTGCCGTCGGCAGAATAAGGAATCAGATATCCCTTTTCATCAATCTGCCTGATTGCTTCCTCTGCAGAACCGTCATACTTCAACTCGAAAACAAACACGGCATCTGGCATATAAACCACGGCATCAGCCCTGCCTATCGCACTGTTCTCCTCTACCCTCATGTGGGCACCCATCAGATTGAAGACAAGATAGAACACCGTCTGGAAATCCCGCTCACTCTTGTTGCTCAACCGGTTGGAGATGCTGGCAAGATATGCTTTCAGTCGCACCATCGCACCCTCGACATCTGCCTCATAGAGCTTCTCCAGGAAATCACCTACCAGACTGTTGTTGTCCAGAGAAATCGGCGAAAGATAGTTGGGCGCAAGACTCTTGAGCATGCCTATCTTAACCTCCCTGTTTGGATATTCAAGAGTATAGCGATGCAGCAGCGGGTTATACTTCTTGATGGTGAGATAACCACTCTGATAGAGCAGCGGAAGTGCTGAAGTCATCATTTCCGGTGAAACATCAAAGTCATCCACATCGCATGACTTTTTCTCGATATCCATCACATTGACGTGATACTTCTGCAACGTCTTGATAAGATAAGACGGTGTGCCGGAGCCAAACCAGTAAGGGGCTATCTTGCGTGCGTTCAGCGCCTTTACCAGACTGAACGGATTGAAGATATCCTCTGATTTTTCACTGAAATGATAGCCGTCGTAGAATCTTGTCAGCTCTGCCAGACACTCCTCATACGTCATGCCAAGGGCTTCTCCCAATGCTGCCACATCCGGTTTCATCTGCGTGGTAAGCTCTGTCTTACTGATACCGCAGATGGCGGAATACTGGTCGAACATGCTGATGTTGTCGAGGTTGTTGAGTTCGCTGAAGATGCTGAGTTGCGAGAATTTGGTGATACCAGTGATAAAGCAGAATTCCAGATATGGGTCGAGCATCTTCAGGGGACTGTAGAAATTCTGCATGATACGGCGGAGCGGTTGCAGATTCTCCTTCTCATGCACCACGTCCAGCAGAGGGGCATTATATTCGTCGATGATGACAACCACCGTTTCGCCAGTCTGATTGTAGGCTCGCTTCACGATACCATCCAGTCTTTCATTAGGATAGTTTTCACCTTCTCCCTTGCCGTAAAGTTTTTCGTAGGGCAAAAGCTGCAGATTCAGATAACTGTTCAAGGCTACAGCATCAAAATGCTTGGCACCGCTCAGGTCGAAGTGGAGCACAGGATGCTTCACCCATTCCTTCTCGTAATCAGCAATAGCCAATCCCTCGAAAAGTTCCTTTCTTCCCTCGAAATATGCCTGGAGGGTAGAGGCAAAGAGCGACTTGCCGAATCGTCTTGGACGACTCAGAAAGAGATACTTCATCTTCTTCTCCCGAAAATCCACGATGTATTGGGTCTTGTCCACATAGAGATAATTGCCCTCTCTGATAGTCGAGAATGTCTGTATTCCTACAGGATAGAAATTTACTATTTTTGCCATATTCCTACATGCTTTACGTTTTGCATTTATTTTTTTTATTCTTCCCTGATGATCCAATCGCTGATGGTGCGCTGGGTGCTGTCAAAGCGGATGCCTATTTTTACCAGACGTTTGCCGTCGGCATGATAAGGGAGCATGTAGCCCTTCTCATCTATCTGGGCCAATGCCTCCTCGGCACTCTTGTCTACCTTCAGTTCGAAGACGTATATCGTATCAGACATGTGCATCACGGCATCAGCCCTGCCTATGGCACTCTTCACCTCCGTTTGAATATAGTATCCCAACAGGATATTTATTTACTATTTTTGCCATATTCCTACATGCTTTACGTTTTGCGCTGCTAAGTTACGAAGAAAATCCGAATTAGCCAAGCATAAGTGGAAAAAGTTAGTGCCTTCAGCTCTTCTTCAGCAGTTCAATTTCTTCTTCCGTCAAGCCAGTGGCTTGGGTTATTTGATCGACAGGAAGCCCAAGGGATAGAAGGTTTCGGGCGATTTCCAGACTTCGCTGGGACATGCCTTCAGCTCTTCCTTCAGCCCTTCCTTCAGCCATGCCTTCAGCTCTTCCTTCAGCTCTTCCTTCAGCCATGCCTTCAGCTCTTCCTTCTTCCTTACCTTTCTGGTATCTGTCATCCAGGAGGGTTCTTTCAACGCTTACGGAATCCCAGAACTTGTCATAGGCTCTGAGTTCGGCATCAGTGAAGCCGGAAATCTCCAGTTCCTCTACGGCTTTTCCAATCTCCGGATCATTGAGCAAATCGACAGGAATCTCCTTTGTATTGGAATTGATTTCCGTCAGGAAACGGAGCCACAAAACCATCATGCGCTTGTCTGCAATGGAATGAGGAGTGAACTTAGGGAGCTCAATAAAGGTGAAATGCAAGCCCTCGATGACCTTATTGCTGTCCTTATCATGTACGATGCGATAGTTGTGGATAAAATCCGGAGTATCATGCGCAAAGATATCATTCACAAGATTCAGGGAATATACAGGTTGGAGTTCACTGTATTTTCCTCCCTTTTTAGCCTGGCTCACATAAAGCTTGGAGGCATTGAACAATACTCGCTGCTGGAATGCGTCAGACCATTCCATCTGCATTTCCACACAGAACTTCCTGCCGCTGGCATCTGTGCAGAGTACATCTACTATGGTATTCTTGCCCCCTTCGAGCTGGGGCACAAGTTCTGTAGGCAGATACTCTATCTCGTGTATCTGCTCCTCGTCGCTGAGTGGCAGGAGGGCGTTCAGAAGGCTGATCAGTCTTGCGGGATGATTGCCGAAGATCTTCTTGAACGTGAGGTCTGCCTTAGGATCTAAGTACTTCATAACCATCTGTTTTTAAATCTATAGCGCAAAGTTACGACTTTATTTTCAAACCTGCAAGCTTTTCGGGGACTTTTAAAAGTAAAAAGGTAAAAAAGTAAAAAGAAATCTGCGTCATTTGCGCAATCTGCGTGACTTTTAAAGGTAAAAAAGGTAAAAGAAAAAATCTGCGGGAATCTGTGAGAACTGCGGGACTTTAGAAGGGCTGCTTTTCTGATAATTTGCTGATAATTTGAAGATTTCTTGCTTTTTTCTTGGTGGTTTCGAGAAAAAAGCGTAACTTTGGCGACAAAAGTTGAATATTTAATTTAAAGATTATGGCAACAACAGCATTAAATTATACGCAGGTACATCTCTTGCAAATGTTTCAGGTTGATGATTCTCGGAAGGGATTGGAGGAATTGAAAGAATTGCTATATTCTTACTATTCAAAAAAAATGGATGAATCCTTGAATGAACTTTGGGATTCGGGTGTTCTTGATCAAAAACGACTTGATGAAATCAATGATATGGATTTGCATAAATTAAAAATGTCATGAGTCGCTTAGTTCTAGACACAAATTGTCTAATACAGATTGTTTCTCCACGAAGCAAATACCATTTCTTATGGGATAGTTTTGTTCGTGGCGAGAATACTCTCTGTATTTCTAATGAAATCATAGAAGAGTATGTTGAGATTATGCAACTTCTGATGGGGAATGCTGCTGCAGAGTATGTTATCAAAACTATTTTGAATAGCAGGTTTACAGAACTGGTAGTCCCTTATTACAATTTCAATTTAATTGAGGTTGATAAAGATGATAATAAATTTGTTGATTGCGCAATTGCTGCTCATGCCAAATGTATTGTCACGAATGATCATCATTATGATGTGTTGAAAACAATTCCTTTTCCAAAAGTTGAAGTTGTAAGTCTTGTGGATTTTTTGAAATATCAATAATCATGATGTCAAGAGCTCTATAGATAAACGAAAATCCCTTTGTGTTTTTTCGATCCTGCCTGTTTCTCCTTTGCCAAAGAGGTGTTTTTTCGATCCACCCCGTCCCTCCTTTGCCAAGGAGGGCTCCACATCCTAACCAAGCCTTCCCTTCTCAGAAGGGAAGGATGTAACCGCCCTCCGGTGCTCAGAACCGCTTCGCTCTAAGGTTGGCGGGGCATCAAAGCCCTCGCCAGATTTTGCGGGCTGGGACCGCCTGGGGATAGCCTGCTGCTGATTTCAAGGTAAAAAATCTGTGGGAATCTGTGAAATCTGTGGGACTAAAGAGTAAATCTGTGCGTCATCCGATGAATTATTCTTCCTTGATGATCCAATCGCTGATGGTGCGCTGGGTGCTGTCAAAGCGGATGCCTATTTTTACCAGACGTTTGCCGTCGGCATGATAAGGGAGCATGTAGCCCTTCTCATCTATCTGGGCCAATGCCTCCTCGGCACTCTTGTCTACCTTCAGTTCGAAGACGTATATCGTATCAGACATGTGCATCACGGCATCAGCCCTGCCTATGGCACTCTTCACCTCCGTTTGAATATAGTATCCCAACAGGATATTTATTTACTATTTTTGCCATATTCCTACATGCTTTACGTTTTGCGCTGCTAAGTTACGAAGAAAATCCGAATTAGCCAAGCATAAGTGGAAAAAGTTAGTGCCTTCAGCTCTTCTTCAGCAGTTCAATTTCTTCTTCCGTCAAGCCAGTGGCTTGGGTTATTTGATCGACAGGAAGCCCAAGGGATAGAAGGTTTCGGGCGATTTCCAGACTTCGCTGGGACATGCCTTCAGCTCTTCCTTCTTCCTTACCTTCAGCTCTTCCTTCTTCCTTACCTTCAGCTCTTCCTTCTTCCTTACCTTTCTGGTATCTGTCATCCAGGAGGGTTCTTTCAACGCTTACGGAATCCCAGAACTTGTCATAGGCTCTGAGTTCGGCATCAGTGAAGCCGGAAATCTCCAGTTCCTCTGTTGTCGGCAGATATTGTTGCTGTTGTATCAGTTCATCTTCATTGAGTGACTGAAGGGTATTCAGAAGGTTTTTCAATCGATCGGGGTGATTGCCGAATATCTTCTTGAACGTGAGGTCTGCCTTAGGATCTAAGTACTTCATAACCATCTGTTTTTAAATCTATAGCGCAAAGTTACGACTTTATTTTCAAACCTGCAAGCTTTTCGGGGACTTTTAAAAGTAAAAAGGTAAAAAAGTAAAAAGAAATCTGCGTCATCTGCGCAATCTGCGTGACTCCACATAAAAACGCATAAGGATGTGGCATAAAGTTTCCACCATATTTATTCCTGCACAAAAAAGTTTTTTGCGTGAAAAAGTCTCAAAGTATCATTATTTTGTAAAATATTCTTATAAGCAACTGATATTCTGTAATATACACGAATGAGACTTTTCTGATTATTTTACAAGAAGTATCATTAAAGTATCATAAATCCGGAAGAAGTATCATGAAATTCGGCTTTGAGTCGATTTAAAAGGCTAAAAAAGAAGTGTCTACTATTCCAGTTTTATAAAATTGAAAGTGTCTATTTTTCCAAGATATAAAGAATGTAAACACAAAATAGGAATAGGAGAAAAGATTGACAAGCAGGATTAGGAATAACAGTACATAAGGTGGTCTGTTAGAGACCATTAAGCGGTCTGTCCCTGCCCGTCAAGTGGGCACTCAGGGACCAAGTGTCGGGCATTGAGAGAACAAGTAACGGGCAGTCGTTGCCCGTACGGCGGGTACTGAGTACCCAAAGCGTCGGACGATTTTTGGGCACTTCTTGCGGGTCGGCAGCTTCGCTATTATGCATGATGCTTTATGGCGATTTTGTGATGCTTCAATGACGGTTTTTATGATACTTCTATCAAATTTATGATACTTCTATGATACTTTTTTGTAAAGTAATCCGAAAAGTATCATTCTTCTATATTGTTATATATCAGATATTTATATCGGGTTTTAGACGAAAAAATGATACTTTGATACTTTTTTCACGAAAAAACTTTTTTGTGTGCGTGTAGAAAGACGGTAAATTTATAAAGTATCTGATATAATTCCTTATAGATACCTCAAAATTATGTCCCGACGTAGCCTCTACTACATGGCGACGTAATCTTTACTACGTCCCGACGCAGAGATTCCTGCGTCGCCATGTAATTTCAAGGACATCGGTTCACCTCGTCAGTTTTTTCGATCCACCCCGTCCCTCCTTTGCCAAAGAGGGAACTTTTCGATCCACCTCGTCCCTCCTTAGCCAAGGAGGGCTCCACATCCTAACCAAGCCTTCCCTTCTCAGAAGGGAAGGATGTAACCGCCCTCCGGTGCTCAGAACCGCTTCGCTCTAAGGTTGGCGGGGCATCAAAGCCCTCGCCATGTTTTGCGGGCTGGGACCGCCTGGGGACAGCTTGCTTCTAACTTCATTGCGCCTGGGGAACTTTTAAAAAGTAAAAAATCCGTGAGATCCGTGTGGGAACTTTTAAAGGTAAAAAAGTAAAAAATCTGCGTCATCTGCGCAATCTGCGTGACTTTTAAAGGTAAAAAGGTAAAAAATCCGTGAGAATCTGTGAAATCTGTGGGACTAAAAGAAAGTAAATCTGCAGGGCTGCAAGAGAAATCTGCGTGAGATTAGGACATGAAGCAAAAACTCTTCTAAAAATTTGGTAGTTTCACCGAAAACCCTTATATTTGCACAATGAACAGAGAAATGGGGTATAAACTTCATTAAAACCAATAAAATTACGCTGTTATGATTAGTAAGAATGTACAAAATATGATTCCAAAGATACAAGATTTCTTTGGTAGCCAGCCAATAACAAAGGCTTGGCTCTTTGGTTCATGCTCACGAGGAGAAGAAACTGCTGATAGTGACATAGACATTCTGGTAGAGTATGATCGTCAGCATAATCGAATTTCTCTGATGAAAATAGCAGGTATCATGTTGAATTTGGAAGACTTGCTTCATCGCAAGGTGGATATAGTAGAGGCTAATCGTCTCCTCCCTTTTGCTCAAGAAACAGCCAACCAAGATAAATTCTTGATTTATGAGAGAAAAAGTTAGAGATTCCTTGTGCATGGCTATTATACCATAGACCCCGAAAGTCTATGGGATACGATAGAAGTAGACATTCCTGAATTGAAACCTTGGATAGTTAAGTATCTGTCTGAGTGATAAGACTATCCACCTCGTCCCTCCTTAGCCAAAGAGGTGTTTTTTGCCCCACCTGTCCCTCCCCTGCGGGAGGGTCCTTAATCCCTAACCAAGCCTTTCCCTTAACCATTAAGGGAAAGGATGTAACCGCCCTCCGGTGCTCAGAACCGCTTCGCTCTAAGGTTGGCGGGGCATCAAAGCCCTCGCCATATTTTGCGGGCTGGGACCGCCTGGGGAACTTTTAAAAAGTAAAAAATCTGCGTCATTTGCGCAATCTGCGTGACTTTTAAAACTCAATTTCTAGAGTAAATAGTGCTCTATAGTCTCCTGAACGAATTCTATATATATTACGATACCCTACAAGTTTCTTGCAGTCTGTGATATCTTGAATGTCTTTGGCTGCTCTTCTCTTAATTTGGCATAGAGCTTTGCATCTTCGTTACTTACCATGACGATACCAGCCTACGGAAAGGACGGAATTGTCAGCTTATTTCCTAAAATCTTTCTGGCAGAAACATTTCTTTCTCTATTATATGATAATGTGATACAGCCCAAAAAGTGTACTATCTCCCCGCAGGAGATAGTACAGAGAAAGTTTAGAACTTAAAGTTAACAATTAATATTTTTAATTAAATTTTATCGTATGAAAAGAAAGTATTTTAGCGCGCTGCTTATGGGTGCATTGACAGTTGCATCTGTAAGTACCTTTACTTCTTGTAAAGACTACGATGACGACATTAGCAATTTGCAGCAGCAGATTGATGCTAACAAGTCGGCTATTAAAGAGCTCTCAGACTTGATTAAGGCAGGTAGCGTCATTACCAGTGTAGATCCAGTTGCAAATGGTGTAAAGGTTACTCTTAGCAACGGAAAAACATTCGACATTACTAACGGTCTTGACGGTAAAGACGGTGCTCCTGGTACATCTTGGTCTATCAGTGAAGATGGTTACTGGGTTAAGAATGACCAAAAGACCACTTACAAGGCTATTGGTGAGAAGGGTGACAAGGGCGACAAGGGCGACAAGGGCGACAAGGGCGAGACTGGTGCTCAGGGTCCTCAGGGTCCTCAGGGTCCTCAGGGTCCTCAGGGTCCTCAAGGTCCAGCTGGTGCTGCTGGCTCTGACGCAACTGCTGCTTCTTATGAGTACTATGTTCCTAACGCTGAGACAGGTTACTTCGACATCTATAAGAATGGCGTGAAGGTAAAGCAGAGCGACGTTAAGTTCGTTCAGGAGGTTCAGTCTACAATTACCGCAGTTAAGGAAAGTAAGACTTTGACTTTCTATGGTGTTGCAGGTGGCGAAGGTCAGAATAAGACTGTTGTTATCTCTTTGACTGGTACATTGAGCAGCCTTAGCTTCCGTCCAGAGCTCTATCTTGAGGGTATTGAGACTATTCCTTATGCTTGGTTGCATGGTGATGTTATGAAGACTGTTGCTCCTCAAGCAGGTTTGAAGACTTATCAGGATAAGGACTATAAGTTTGTTGATGCTTCTGACTGGGTAAAGGACGCAATTAAGAGCCCATTCCAGTATGGCCCAGCTTGGGAAGTACAGTATGATGCCAGCCCATGGAATGCTGACGTTAAGAAGGAAGATCTTGCTGGTTACAATGTAATCCAGGCTACAGTTAATACACGTGCTGCAGTTTCTGCACTTGGTAAGGTTACTTCTCCTGCATTTGCATATCCTGGTGAGAATGGCGGTCGCAAGTTGTTCAATATGGACAATGGCACTGGTGTCTTGACAGCTGGTTTGCAGATTGAAAAGCCTTGGAATCTTAACGTAAATTCAACAGCAGCAGGTTCTAACGATGCTAATACTGTTGCTTTGCGTGTTAAGAATAACGATGGTCAGGAAGTAGTTGCCGACTATGCTTTGGTACAGCCAGAGAAGACTATCATTGATGGTTTGGTATGGAGTCAGAATCCAACTTGTACATTGGAAAATGGTAAAACATATGTAACAACAAATGGTGATGAGGCTTGTGCAAATGGTGATTCTAAGAATCATATTTGGGATAGTCCAGAAGAGGCTTTGAAGGCTAAACCAACTTTGAGCATTTTGTATAATGATGAGGTTGGTGTTGATTTGAATGAGTACGTAGCTATTCGTTTAAATAAGACTTTGAACGCTAAGACTGGCGCAAAAAATGAGTTCTTTACTGTAAAACCTGAAGATGCTAAGCAGTGGGGCTTGACATTTGAGTTCAAGAAGGTTCAGTACAAGCTTGATACCAATACAACAAGCGAGGATATGTTCTTGGAGGCTGGTAACAGCAATGGTAAGTTCCACGCAGTTAACCCATTGGTTGATGGTACAACTAATAAAGAGGATGCTGCTGTAGGTCGTGAGCCATTGGTTCAGGTTCTCGTTAAGAATACAGAGGGTCAGGTAGTATTGGATGGTTATATCCATCTTTATATTTCAAAAGAGGCTAAGCCTAACCAGAAGAATGAGTTGTGGCCAATGCAGACTGTTACATTCAAACCATGTGATGCAAACGATGTATTCCAGACAACTTGGTTAGAGTTCAATGACTACGTTCTTACAAAGAATATGAACATGACTAAGGAGGCCTTCGATAATCAGTATGAACCTGATTTGGATGCTACGGGTAAGAACTTCAAGCAGTTCGTAGCTTGGAAGGAAAAGGGTGAGCAGGAAATAAATGTTAATGCTCTCGGTGACGTTATCTATAAGGGTAATACTGTTGGTAATACTAACCATACTTGGACTTGGGTTATCACTCCAGAGGAGATTGAGGCTCAGTTGCATCACAAGGCTTCTGTAACTCTTACAACTTGGATTCGTTTCAAGGCTAAGAATGCGGTTAAGGCTACTGCTGCATATCCATATGTATACATCAAGTTGGTTACTACAATCAACAATAAGAAGACCAATACATATGCATTCGGTGACAAGAACAGTGCATACTGGTTCGATAATAATAATCTTGTGATCTTCGACGTTCACAACCCATCTAATGGCGATGATATTGAGACTGTTAATCGTTCCGTACGTTATACATTGCTCGAGAATAAGGAAAGCTTCAATGCTCCTAAGCACAGATATTACTTCGTACCTAAGTCAGTAGAGATCACATCTCAGACAGGTGTTAAGTATACTCTTATCCCTGAATCTTCAGATGGCTTGTACAACAAGGTATATTGCAAGTATGTTACTGCTCCTGTTGCTGATGTTCACGACTATGCTGATGCAGCTTCAGTATTGAAGACATGTGCTCTTGATCTTACTAAGGGTGCTTATGCAAATGAGGCACTCTATGCTCATCACGGTGCTACTAAGACATTGGTTGCAACTATCGTTCCTACAACAGGTGAGATTAAGCTTGCTAAGAATGATGTAACTAAGGATATCTTCAATGCTGTTGGTTATGCTAAGGATCACGCAAATGCATACAAGCAGTTGCACGCTAACGTAGGTATTGCTACAGGTAATGACTGTGGTGTTGTTGAGGAAACAACTAACGACAAGTTTGTTGCTAGCTGGTTGCGTCCAATCAACCTTATCAAGTATACTAAGCCAGCAATTGATGCTAATACAAACGGTAACGAGATTAAGGTTCTTGACTGTGTTAAGTTGTACGACTGGCGTGGTTGGAAGTCTGCTGAGACTGAGGCTGACTGTGAAGCTAACCAGAGTAACATGTGGGGTAACAACTGGTGGTTCTGGGCTTACTACAATGTTAACAAGATTACATTGGATCTCAGAAATGAAGTTGTTAAGACTAACATGCACAACAATACATGGCTGACTTTGGACAAGGTAACAGGTTATTTGTCATTGAGCGCTGGTAAGACTCTTGCTACTGCTGAGAAGAACAAGAAGGTTGAGTTTACATTCAATGTGAAGGATTTGAACAATGCAGCTGATAATGCTAGGGTTTTGGGCAGATTGAATGCTGCTGTTGGTAAGATCTTCTACACCAACAATGGTAGCGTAGTTAAGCCATTCGAGATTACTATCCCTGTAATTATCAGTTACGAGTGGGGTAATGTTCAGAGTGAAGTAACTATCACAGTTGAACCTACAATTGGTCACAAGTAATTTATAAATAATTTATAAGCTCTAATTTGAGGGTGTGTCTATAGAGCAGGCACACCCTCTTTTACTTTTGGAGAACTATTTTTACGCATAAAGTATGAAAAAGATAATTTTATTTTTTGTTTTGGTTGCCGGTATCATGGGTATGACATCTTGTAATTCCAAAAAAGAATCGCGAGAGCAGAAAGTCGAGGAATTTCGTTCAGAATTGACCAAGGAAGATACTGTAGCCATGCTTCATATTTGTGATCAGGCGATGAAGGATTTAAAGGCTAAGAAAATAGATAAAGTCCTGGCTTCATTGTATGAATATACAGATTCTACAAAAGAGCTGAAATCTTTGAGTAAAGAGACAGAGAATAAATATCGACGTCTGTTTACCATGTTCCCTGTTCTGGAATATGAAAGAAAATATTATTCATTTCAGCTAGAAGGTTGTAATGATGTAAAATATGAAGTTGTGTTTGCTACCGCAGAACAGGCTGGAACGGAAGAACCAGCTAAGACAGCTTACATGTTCAACCCTGTTAGAATCAATGGTGAATGGAAGCTATGCGTTAAAACTGCCGATGATGAGTTCGACAAGGAAATGCATTAAAAAAAACATTAAAATAGTATTATTATGAGACAATTATTATCAATACTGATGTTGTTCCTTTCTGTTACAGCCTTTGGACAGAAACAGAAAGAGGTGACATTTGATTTTTCAAATCCTTCCTATTTGAATCTATCTGGTGATGGTGATATAAATTTAAATTCATCGGAATTTACCAAGGGTCAAATTAAAATGTCTTTTGATCGCTTACCGAATTCTTTTGGTGTTTATTACAATAATAATAATAAAGACTACAACCTTCAGATATTAAGAGGTGGCAGGGTGCTTTTGACGGGTATGAATGAGGCAGCCATTCAATCGGTTTCTTTTACTTTCAGTACTTTTGGCGACTTTTCTGTTGTTGACAAGGAAACCGGTAAATGGGATTCTAATAGGGGTATTTGGAATTGCGATGGCGATAATAATGTCCAGAGTGTGACGTTCAAGAATAGTGGTGACCAATCTTTGATTAAAGCAGTCAAGGTTACCTACATTGAAGTTGCTGAAATTTTAGAGCCAACTGTAGAATCTTCTCAATTGAAGGTTTCTTCATTTAAGGATTTAACTTTGAAGTTTGCATCTGATATGATCCAAAAGGGAACTTCAGAACTCACGATTGAAGGTCCTGATGGTAGTAGTCAACCACTTCTTGTGAATGTTGATAAATCTGTAATTAAATTATCTGTTGACAAAGCCATTGCTACTGAAGGAACCTATACAGTTAAAGTACCTGCAGGTTACTTTGTAGACAAGGACGGCTATTCAAATAAAGCTCTTACTTATACAATCGTAGTAGACACCCCAAAGAATATTCTCAACTTTGAGAGCGCAAATCCTGTTCAAGGGGAAATTGATAAGTTGGTAAATCCTATCACCTTATATTATGCTGAAAGTATCAAGGATTTTACAGCAGAACTTATCATGAAGAAAGATGGTGTGGATCAAGTTCCTGTCACCTTGAAAAGAAATGAAACGAATAGCAAGGAAGTAAATATTTCCTTTGATGTACCTGAAGGAATTACAGAGAAAGGTATCTATACCATCGAGGTTCCTGAAAAGACCATCACTGATCAGTTAGGTAAGTTATATAATCCTGCATTTGTATTGACCTATAAAGTTGGATATATTCCTGAATCAGAAACGATGAAGAAGGCTAAAGCTTTGCTTGCCCAGAAGGGTATAGGTTATCCTGCCGTAGACAGTGAAAGTAGAATAGCACTTGAAGGATTGACTACAGCTGCAGAGATTCCATCTGATGAAGATCTGGCTAAGGCAATTGACAATTTCTATAAGGAAACAAAGGTTGAATTGCCTGCTGCTGGCAAATGGTATTACATTTCTAACTTGAGTCCTGCCGGTAAATCTTTGTATTTGATGATTGGTGCAAACGGTACAGTTGGTGTAACAGAGAACAAAGCCGATGCTACTGCCTTTGAAGTGGCAGAACCAATGTTGTTCAAGACAATTGAAGGTAAGTATCTCTTCCCAGCAACTGAGTTGCAGGACGATGCTGCTGACAAGGAATTAAAGCTTGAGAAGCTTGCTATCACAGACCTGGATATTACCAAGCAGATGGGATTACTTAATCTTTATGGTTATTTTAATACCACAAAGACGGGTAAGGTATTGAATGCTTATCTTGCCGTTAATCATGAAAAGAAAGTGTTGGTTACTGATGACCATGATTCTGCACCAACCTTTACTGAAACATATTCTACTGCAATCCAGTTTGTAGAGACAGTAAAGCCTCTCAAAATGATTGATATGAAGTGTACAGCAAAACCTACCATTATCAGCGATGGAATGGATGAACTGACCCTTACCTTTGATGAGAAGGAGGGTTTGCAAATGGCAGAAGGTACTGTTGTAAAACTCTGTCAAGAAGATGGAACAGAAATTGAGACATTGAATGTGACAGTTGATGCAGAAAAGACAAATGTTATTCATGTAAATGTTGCCTCTGTTAAAAATGGTAAGTATCTGATTGCTTTCCCTGAGGGTGCTTTAAGTTATAAGGAGAGTGGAATTGTATATAAGAATAATAAGGTTAATGTTGAAATTGAGGTTGCGAAGTCGATTCCTTTCAAATACACTTATACCGGATTCTCTTACAGTCCATTATCTATATTTATTAAAGATGTAGATTTGAACAACTTTACTATTGGTAATTCTCACTATAATTATACAGATCAACCACAGGGACTGGTGGTTGATGAGTCTAAGGAAGTTGAGTTGAGACAGGTTGATTCGGACAAGTTGATTCGTAAGGGTCATTTCAAGCGAGTAGCTTCAATGCCTGGTATACCAGATTGTCCTGAAGCTTATCAAATAGAATTTGACACCCCAATACTTGAAGGTGAGCTGAAGCCTAATAATTATACATTTGTCTTTAAGGCTGCTACCTATGGTGACTATAATTTTGGTAAGTATCTTCAGGGGGCTGCTTCTCCGCAGGATTGCTATGTGAATGCTGAAAGTACCGTTACCTTAACTGTTGATAATGACAAGGCTACAGGTATCAGTAATGTAACAGTAGATGGCACTAAGAATGCTATTATTTACGACATTTATGGTCGCAAGGTTACCAAGATCAACCAGCCTGGTATTTACATTGTTAATGGAAAGAAAGTTATTAAAAAATAATTTTAATAGTATTAAGTTATGAAACCAATGAAATTATTTATGGCATCAGCTATGCTCGCTATGGGCACTGCTGCAATGGCACAGGCCACCTACACAGACAAGGATGGCAATGAGTATCAGTTTAAGAAGCACGCATTCCTGGACCTACAGGGTGGTGCTCAGTACACCCTCGGCGAAGCTAAGTTTGGTGATTTGATTTCTCCTAACGTACAGTTGGGATTGGGCTACCAGTTCAACCCAGTATTCGGTATGCGCTTGCAGGCTAACGGCTGGCAGAGCAAGGGAGGATGGGCTGCTTACCGTGACAAGGTGGGCGATGCTCCATTCTCTGCCGACTACAAGTTCAACTATGTGGCTCCGGGCTTGGACTTCATGTTCAACCTCAGCAACCTCTTCTGTGGTTGGAATCCTAACCGTGTGTTCAACGTAACTGCATTTGTTGGCGGTGGTGCCAACATCGCTTGGGGCAATGACGAGGCCAACGAGATTGGTGCTCACATCAAGGACCTCGACAAGTATAACTTGAAGTATCTTTGGGATGGCACTAAGGTGCGTCCTTTCGGTCGTGCGGGTCTCGACTTGGAGTTCAAGGTTAGCAAGGCTGTCAGCATCATGATTGAGGGTAACGCCAACATCACCACTGATAAGTACAACTCAAAGAACGCTGACAACCCAGACTGGTACTTCAATGCTTTGGCTGGTCTTCGCATCAACTTGGGCAAGAGTGCTACCAAGAAGGAGAAGCCAGTAGAACCAGAACCAGCTCCAGCACCAGTTCAGAAGGTTGAGGAGCCAGCTCCTGCTCCAGCACCAGTAGAGAAGAAGGTAGAGGAAATCCGTCGTGATATCTTCTTCACCATCAACTCTAACAAGATTTCTGAGAAGGAAAACAAGAAGATCCTCGAGGTTATCGACTTCCTGGTGAAGTATCCTGAGGCTAAGGTTGTTGTTACCGGTTATGCTGACAAGGGTACTGGTAACGACCGCATCAACGACCGCATCGCTGCTAAGCGTGCTGCTGCCGTTGTATGGATGTTGGAGAAGCGCTATGGCATTCCTGCTGAGCGCATCATTGAGGAATCAAAGGGTTCTCGTGTTCAGCCATTTGCTGAGAATGACATGAACCGTGTTTCTATCATGATTGCTAAATAATATCTGGTGCGAACCATATATTATTTGAGCATTATTTTAAAAATTGGGTAAGCTGCAAGGCTTATCTGGGCGAGGCTTCTTTTTCTTGAAGCCTCGCTTTTTTTTGGTTTGAAAAATGGTGGGGGGTCGATCCACCCCGTCAGGTTTTTCGATCCACCCCGTCCCTCCTTTGCCAAGGAGGGCTCCACTTTCTCCCCAAGCCCCTCTTCCTCAGGAAGAGGGGATGTAACCGCCCTCCGGTGCTCAGAACCGCTTCGCTCTAAGGTTGGCGGGGCATCAAAGCCCTCGCCAGATTTTGCGGGCTGGGACCGCCTGGGGACAGCCTGCTGCTGATTTCAAGGATAAAAATCTGTGTGAATCTGTGAAATCTGTGGGACTTTAAATGCTTTTTTCTCTTATTTTTACATTATTTACCCCTAAACTTTCTCATTTCTCGCATTTTTGGCTTAACTTTGTTTCTTCATTCAAAAAAACGCAAGAATATGACACTTAGAATAGAATTACCAGACGATTTTGAGATGAAAAAAGATGATGAGATTATCATCAGATTTCATAGTAAGGCAGGACAATACGGATACTCTGTGATAACAAAAACACAGGATGAAATGGAAAAACAGGAGATAATAAACCGAAAAAGAAATGTAACCTTGTGTGAATATGCTGAAAAAATAAGACAGAGACTTGAGGATAACAATCAATATCGTACGGCTGATATCAACCGGTGTACCATGAAAAGCTTTATGAAATTCAGAAAACAACAGGATATCCTGCTGTACGAACTCGATGAACTGGTGGTGGGGGCTTACGAAAGCTATCTGAAACATCAGGGACTGACTCTGAATACCATCTCTTTCTATATGAGACGACTACGCGCTATCTATAACTGTGCCGTGAAAGAACTGAAAATCCCTGACCGAAAACCCTTTGCCACTGCCTTTACACGGACTACAAAAACAAGCAAACGTGCCATCCCGCAAAAGGCTATCCGACAACTGGCACAACTGAAACTGGAAACTTATAACCGTCGGCTAGCCAGAGATTTATTCCTGTTTAGCTACTATACAAGGGGGATGTCGTTCGTGGATATAGCCTGTCTGGAAAAGTCGAATATCCGCAACGGATACCTTATTTATAAAAGGAGAAAGACGGGGCAGGAACTGAAGATAGCCTGGCGACAGAGCATGCAGGACATCGTGGACCGTTATCCCTCACTCGACGGAAAACATCTGCTGGGCATCCTGGACAACCATGCAGAAAAAAGTCTACATCAACAGCGGCATTACCAGCAATGTCTGATCAACAAAACCCTGAAAAAACTATCCAAACTGATCGATATCGACATCACACTGACCATGTATGTTGCCCGACACTCGTGGGCTACCAATGCCAAGGAGAAGAATGTGCCCGTGAGCGTAATCAGTGACAGTATGGGACATAATTCAGAAAAAACAACACAAATTTATCTCAAGAGTATCAATGCGGACCAGATAGACCAGACCAATGATATCCTGATTGATGCCATCACCAAATAGGGGATATGGCTTAATTTTTCAGTATTTTTGGTATTTTCTCGATATTTTGTTGTACCTTTGCACAAAATTAATAATAAATTGCAAGAAAATGGGAAAGATTATATTGACGGGCGACCGTCCTACAGGTAAACTTCACCTGGGTCACTACATCGGTTCCTTGCAGCGCCGAGTACAGCTTCAGAATGCTGGTGACTTTGACAGAATGTTCGTATTCATGGCAGACGTTCAGGCTTTGACAGACAATGCTGACAATCCTGAGAAGATCCGCCAAAACATTACAGAGGTAGCACTCGATTATCTTTCTGCGGGTCTCGACCCACAGAAGTGTACACTCTATATCCAGAGTATGATTCCAGAGTTGGCAGAGTTGACTACCTACTTGATGAACCTTATCTCTGTATCTCGTGTTCAGCGCAATCCAACCGTGAAGACTGAGATCAAGATGCGTAACTTCGAGGCAAACATTCCGCTCGGTTTCTTCTGCTATCCAGTGAGTCAGGCTGCCGACATCACCGCTTTCAAGGCTACAACAGTACCAGCCGGTGAGGACCAGGAGCCTATGCTGGAGGTGACCCGTGAGTTGGTTCGCCGTTTCAACCAGACTTATGCGCCTGTATTGGTAGAGCCGGAAATCCTACTTCCAGAGATTGCCTGCTGCCGTCGCCTTCCAGGAACCGATGGTAAGGAGAAGATGAGTAAGAGTCTCGGCAACTGCATCTACATGAGCGATGACGAGAAGACCGTTTGGAAGAAGGTGAAGAAGATGTCTAACGGTGAGCCACGCATGAGCATGGAAGAGCCAGGACATCTGGAGGGCAATGCCGTGTTCACCTATCTGGAGGCATTCTCTACTCCTGAAGACTTCGCAGAGTTCTGGCCTGAGTTCAAGACTTTGGATGAGTTGAAGGAGCAGTATGTGAAGGGTGGTATCGGTGATGGCACCTGCAAGAAGTTCCTGAACAGTGTGATCAACAAGATGCTCGACCCAATCCGTGCCCGCCGTCATGAGTTTGAGCAGGATATTCCTGAGGTATTCAATATCCTGAAGAAGGGTAGCGAGGATGCCCGCGAGTTTGCAGCCCAGACCATGGACGAGGTTCGCAAGGCTATGCGCATCGACTACTTCAGCGATGCTGCCTATATAGAGGAGCAGGCTGCGAAATATAGAGTATAGTGATTATTTATTAGTGATTAATGATAATCATTAAAGTACGTGAATAAACGAATATTACAATTAGCGGTACCGTCGATTATTTCCAATATCACGGTACCGCTTTTGGGTTTGGTGGATGTAGCCATCGTGGGGCATATCGGCGATGCGGCTTATATCGGAGCCATCGCCGTGGGCTCTATGCTCTTCAATGTCATCTACTGGCTCTTCGGATTCCTGAGAATGGGAACCAGCGGAATGACTTCGCAGGCATTGGGTAGGAGAGACTTGCCTGAGGTGATGAGACTCCTGATTCGTTCCCTGGGCATCGGCGTGGGGATAGGACTTCTGTTCTTTATCCTTCAGAGATGGATTATCGGCTGCGGACTGTGGGCGATGTCGCCGGAAGCGGATGTGGTGGAACTGGCTCGCAGATACTGCTATGTCTGCATCTGGGGAGCTCCCGCCGTGCTCGGACTCTATGGATTTACCGGCTGGTTTATCGGTATGCAGAATACCCGTATCCCGATGGTGGTGTCGCTCACTCAGAATGTGGTGAACATCGTTGCCTCCCTGGTGCTTGTCTTCGGTTGCCGGATGACGGTAGAGGGCGTAGCACTCGGAACGGTCATCGCCCAATGGTGGGGATTTCTGATGGCTTGTGTGCTCTATCGCATTAACTATCAGCGGTTAAGCAAGTATGATTATCGCAAGGAGCTCTTTGCAGCAGAACCGCTGAAGCGATTCTTCTCTTTAAACAGAGACATCTTTTTCCGTACGGTATGTCTTGTGGCGGTGAACCTCTTCTTTACGGCAGCGGGATCCAGGGAAAGTACCTTGGTACTGGCAGTCAACACACTGCTGATGACGCTCTTTACTATCTTCTCCTATTTCATGGATGGCTTTGCGTATGCTGCCGAGGCATTGAGCGGCAAGTATTATGGAGCCGGAAACAGGGTGGCATTCCGGGAAGTGGTCAGGCGGACGATGGGGCTCGGGGTGGTTGTTGCCATCGGTTTCACCTTATTATATATAATAGGTGGCGAGAACTTCCTGGGTTTACTGACCAGCGACAAGCAGGTGATTGCTGCTTCGGGCGAATATCTGGGGTGGGCAGTACTCATTCCTTTGGCAGGCATGTCGGCGTTTGTCTTTGACGGCATCTTCATCGGCATCACCCAGTCGAAGTCTATGCTCTGTTCTACTGCCATTGCCTCAGCTTCGTTCTTCGGAATGTACTTCGGACTGCATCCTCTGCTGGGCAATCATGCCCTGTGGCTAGCCTTTATTCTCTACCTCGTTTTGAGGGGTATCGTATTATTCGTCATTTACCGTAAGAAACTGCGGTAAATGGCGAATGATGTTTTTATAGGATATAATACTAGAAATAACGCACATCGTTCTTTAAAAATTGCACACTTGAAATATTGTGTGCGCATTTTAGGGAAAAACTACATTAATTTAGTTTAAAACTTACGCTGATATTCTTTTTCTTAGCATAATTTTCGTAATTTCGCACAGCAAAACTAAAAATAGTACGGAGTAAAATGACAGCAGAAGAATATTATCAGCAAGGTAACGCCTGGCGGAAGAAAGGCGACTTTAAGCGTGCTCTTGACTCCTATATGGAGGCAATAGCGCTGGACCCGGAGAGTCCGGCTGTATCGGCAAAGGAGATGCTGGATGATATCATGAACTTCTATTGCAAAGACTACTACAATCCATAACAACCGACATGTGGACAGCGGCAGTTTGATTACTCTATGAGTAAAGATAATTAGAAAAAGATTAGAATATGAGTAAGATTAAAGGGGCTATTGTAGTCGACACCGGGCGTTGCAAGGGATGCTCGCTCTGTGTGGAGGCTTGTCCTCATCATGTCATCGCATTGGCTGAGAAGAAGGTCAATGTGTATGGTTATCGCTATGTAGAGGCGGCAGTGCCTGAAGCTTGCGTTGGCTGTACATCGTGCGCCATCGTCTGCCCAGACGGCTGCATCACAGTTTATCGTAAAAAGGAGGATTAATCAATGGCAAATCAAGAAGTAACATTAATGAAAGGCAATGAGGCGATAGCTCATGCCTGCATCAGATGTGGTGCGGATGGCTTCTTCGGCTATCCTATCACTCCTCAAAGTGAGATTATAGAGACGCTGGCTCTGCTCAAACCTTGGGAAACATCAGGCATGGTGGTTCTGCAGGCTGAGAGTGAGGTAGCGGCTATCAATATGGTTTATGGTGGTGCCGGTGCCGGCAAGCGTGTGATTACCACTTCCTCAAGTCCGGGTGTGGCTTTGATGCAGGAGGGTATCTCTTACATGGCAGGCGCTGAGATTCCGGGTGTTATCGTCAACGTGCAGCGTGGAGGTCCGGGACTGGGTACCATCCAGCCTTCGCAGAGTGATTATTTCCAGGCTACCCGTGGCGGTGGTAACGGTGACTATAATGTCATCGTGCTGGCTCCTGCTTCTGTTCAGGAGATGGCAGACTTCGTGGATCTTGCCTTCACTCTTGCCTTCAAGTACCGTAATCCGGCAATGATTCTGAGCGATGGCGTTATCGGACAGATGATGGAGAAGGTGGTGCTGCCACCTATGAAACCTCGCCGTACCGAGGAGGAGATTGCGAAGGAGTGTCCTTGGGCTACCATCGGCCGTCCTAAGAGTCGCCCTGTCAACATCATGACCTCTCTGGAACTCAAGCCAGAGGTGATGGAGCAGCGCAATATTGCCCTTCAGGAGAAATACAGAAAGATTCGTGAAACGGAGGTTAGATATGAAACCGAGCAGATGGAGGATGCCGACTATGTAATCGTAGCCTTCGGAAGTGCGGCACGTATCGCCGAGAAGAGTATCGAGAGTGCCCGGGAGCAGGGCATCAAGGTGGGACTGTTCCGTCCTATCACCCTCTGGCCTTTCCCTGAAAAGGAGATTCATGAACTCGCCAAGACCAAGAAGGGAATCCTGGTTGCCGAGATCAATGCGGGTCAGATGGTTCAGGATGTGCGCCTAGCTGTGAATGGACAGACTCCTGTTGAGCACTTTGGCCGTCTGGGCGGTATCGTACCAGAGCCAGAGGAAATCGTTGAAGCATTAAAGAAGTTAATAAAATGAATGATATAATTTCACCAGAGAATCTGGTATATAAGAAGCCTACGCTGATGAACGATACCCCGATGCACTATTGCCCGGGCTGTTCGCATGGCGTAGTTCATAAGCTCGTTGCCGAGGTCATCGAGGAGATGGGCATGGAGGATAAGACGGTGGGTGTTTGTCCGGTGGGCTGTGCCGTATTCGCTTATCGCTATTTGGATATCGACTGGCAGGAAGCTGCGCATGGTCGTGCTCCAGCTGTGGCTACGGGTATCAAGCGTATGTGGCCAGACCGTCTCGTCTTCACCTATCAGGGTGATGGCGACCTGGCGTGCATCGGTACCTGCGAGGCCATCCACGCCCTGAACCGTGGCGAGCACATTGCCATCATCTTCATCAACAATGCCATCTATGGTATGACCGGTGGTCAGATGGCTCCAACCACCCTGTTGGGGCAGAAAACCGCTACCTGTCCTTACGGACGAGAGGCAGATCTTCATGGTTATCCACTGAACATCACCGAACTTGCCAGCCATCTGCAGGGTACCTGCTACGTAACCCGCCAGAGTGTGGAGACCGTGGCAAGCATCAAGAAGGCAAAGAAGGCAATCCGCAAGGCGTTCGAGGCAAGCATGCAGGGCAAGGGTTCTAGCCTGGTAGAAATTGTTTCTACCTGCAACAGCGGATGGAAGCTCTCACCTGTTGAGGCAAACAAGTGGATGGAAGAGAACATGTTTAAGCAGTATCCTAAGGGTGACTTGAAGGATACAACAAATTTGTAAGAACAATGAAGACAGAAATCATTATATCCGGTTTTGGTGGTCAGGGTGTCCTTTCGATGGGAAAGATCCTGGCCTACTCAGGACTGATGGAAGACAAGGAGGTAACCTGGATGCCTGCTTACGGACCAGAACAGCGTGGCGGTACAGCCAACGTGACGGTCATCGTGAGCGACAGCCGCATCTCTTCGCCTATCCTAAGCCATTATGATGTAGCCATCGTGCTCAACCAGCCATCGCTCGATAAGTTTGAGCCAAAGATTAAGCCAGGTGGTATCCTGATTTACGACGGTTATGGCGTGATGAATCCTCCACAGCGCAAGGACATTACCATCTATCGCATCGATGCGATGGACAAGGCTGCCGAGATGAAGAATTCAAAGGTGTTCAATATGATTGTATTGGGTGGACTGCTGAAGGTTTGCCCTGTGGTGAGCACCGACGGTTTGAACAAGGCACTCTTTAAGTCGTTGCCAGAGCGCCATCATAACCTGATTCCATTGAATATGCAGGCAGTGGAAGAGGGAATGAAAATTATCGAGAAAGTAGAACGATAAGTTTTAAAATAGTACGCTAAGTTAG
>ERZ791912.187-NODE-187-length-43432-cov-58.134887_pt1 | contig 43432 bp, 22 predicted proteins | sample MGYA00510141_ERZ791912 | MGnify/ENA primary metagenome ERZ791912 (study PRJEB30046, sample SAMN00792082) | human gut metagenome | study: EMG produced TPA metagenomics assembly of the A metagenome-wide association study of gut microbiota in type 2... | reverse complement strand
CGACAACCAGAGGTGCCGGGTCGGTAGTTAACTGTGTTTGCACGATAGGATTCTGCGCATTCATCGTTGCGCTCATACTCATGCACAAAGCCGAAGCAATCAAAAACTTATTGTTCATTGTTTATCTAAAATTATTAGTTTCTATTTTTGAGTGCAAAGATAGCAATAAAACAGACATTTTACTTTGCTGTATGTTACAAATACTTTGGCAAATCAACCATGGTGTAAGAAAAAAAACGGTGCATTTCAAAAGAAACACACCGTTTTTACATCTTTACCTAAAAGTTTTGCCCGGAATAGCTGTATCTGTTGTTGTCTGGATTAACATTCACTTTACCTGCATATTACCAAATTAATCATACATCAAAAAATCTAAATTTATAAATTTTCGGATTTTAGGATATAAAATCATCGACCACTTGTGCATAAAAAGAGGTTGAGCATCAAAATACTCAAGCAACATATTAATTTCCGGATTATTCTGCTTATAACATATTGACACCGAATCTCCCTCCTCTGGTTCCCTACCATACTTGTGTTCCCATGCCCCATAACGAGACACACCTTTATATTCCTTCCCCTTAATGCTAAAAGAATAATTTATATAATGATTACCTTTACCCGTATGAACGTCATAGACAACTCCTTGAACCAAGGAGCATTCCTTTTTAAGTTCCTCTCGAGCATATTCATCACGATAGAACGAAGGCGAATCATATAAAAACAGTATAACCACATCAATCAAAAGAAGTAACAACGCACGCCACAAAACAGACAACCAATAACAAAACCTTTTATATAATTTTACAACAACCTTTCTCATAATAACATTTCGCTTGTACTAGATTGACTACTTTTGTTCATTTAATAAATAGACTCTTCTTACCAACATATTTATACTAAACTTTGGTTCATAATATAAAAGATCAAGCGGCATATGAATATCAGGATTATTTTTTTTGTAACATACCAATACAGAGTCTCCATCGTCAGGAAACCCTCCATGCTTACTTACCCAACCATAATAGGAAGATTCACCTTTATACTCTTTTCCTGCAATTACAAAAGAATAATAAAAAGTTCTATACTTATTGTTAACACCATAGATATATCCCCTTATTATTAAATGTTCCTTTTTAAGTTCATCTCTATTAGTCTCAGCTTGATACATAGCAGGAAAATCCATTACAAACCGAATTACCCAAATAAGTACAACAGTCAATAGCAAACGCCAAAGCATTGACAAAACAAGATGTTTTGTATTAAGGATATTTTCAAAATTTGCATTCATAACATTATTCTTTATTTTTTCACATCAGTATATACATCGTAAGCAACTTCTAAACAGCTGTATGTTAGCTATTTGCGGTATATTTGCGAAGAGTGAAGAGTGTTTTTAAAATATGTATCAAAACGAGGGTACTCCTTGCCGAAGCACCCTCGTTAACAGGATTTTGTATGAATTCTTATTTTTTACTTTTGAATCTTCTTCTTACCGTTGCTTACCACAACGCCCTTGTAGTTCTTGCCTACTCGCTTGCCAGCAACATCATAGGTTGCCTGAGCTGAAGAAGACTGGGCGTTCTGAATCTCATTGATGCCAGTTGTGCCACCGAAATCGAGGTCGATAGAACGAGATGCAGCAGTAGAAAGAGCCGTAGATGGAACAGAGATGTATGCTCGGAAGGCATCAATGCTAGCTTTGTCGCTTGCATGTACAAACTTGCCATCGGTTGCACTGAATCCATAAACCTCCATACCTTCTGTCTTGACTGAATTCTTTGCCTGAAGCGTACCTACGAAAGAATAGCTTCCAGATACAGATGTCTTAGCCTCAGCAGGAACATCAGCGATGTCCTTGGTAGCTGCAATATTCTCCAAGAGCTTGCCATCTGCGGATGGTATCAAGAGGTATGGCGTGTAAGCCTCGATTGCTTCCACTGGGGTAAAGGTTGCCTTAGAACCACTTACTGCAGACAAGGTATAAGCCTTACCTACTTTAGCCAGTTCATCTGCCGTCAAAGCAAAAGGCAAGCAGACGGTGCATGGCTGGTTCATGGTGAAATTACGGTCGTAAGAGACCTTAGAGCCCGTGGATGCTGCGATAGCGAAAGGAGACTCAGTGTTGACAGCCTGATACTCACCGATGAAGTCGATGGAGGTGATTTCCTGCTCAATATTCTGCCCAGATCCACCACTCTTCAGTGATGTACACTTAGAGACTTTGAAAGGAACCAATGTCTCATCGCCTGTCATTGTTATAACGGCATGTTCATTATTGTACGCATTCATTACACGGAATGTCTTATTCTTGGTAGCATCAAAATTGTTAACCTTTACAAGGAGAGCACTATAACCATTTAGATTGAAATAGCCATTTTCCACGTTGTTATTCCAGGGATATCCCCACAAAACACCGTCTCCTGTCTTACCGAAGTTATTAGCCACGGCTTCAGTTCTAAGCTCAGTACCCTTGTACCACTTGAATGGGGTGTTAATATCAGAGCTTGCATCCACAGTAGTGGTAACGGTCAGAGTCTCAATGTCATCTGTCTCAAGGGTAACATCAGCAGGCAAAATGGTAAGAGAACCGCTTACTCCCTGACCTGCAATCGAAATACGAGCAATATCATCAAGAGTTTTACCTTCCAAATCCAATGTTGAAAGATCTATATCCACATTAGTATCACTGGAATTCATGATCTTTTTTACACTTTTATCATTTGCCAAATCTGTATAAAATATCAATCGATACTCACCAGAAGGATTGTCTATCTTTAATTTAAGATGCTTGTACTTGCTTGCTTGACCTTGCAAGTTATCAAACATCGTTACCAGGTTACCCCATTGTGCTTTCCACTCAAACTTACCAGTAACTGCATCATAATCAACACTACTGCTAGTTACACTAGCCATGCAACTCTTCATAGTAGAGATCTTAGCAGATGCCCCCCCACAGAAAAGCATAAGGGCAGCACATATAGAAAGTATTATTTTTTTCATAATCTATTCTATTCCTAATTATTAATTCCAATAAACAAATAACTTATTATCTACATACAAGACATAAGCTTATCCTAGCGGACCATCAAAATCATAATCATCCTCTGGATAATACTCCTGATCCTCATTAGGTTCACCGGAGGCTGCCAACAATGAACACTGAAGTTGCATTTCATGCACTTCAATTTCTGGTTTAAAATACTTTTTCTTCATAATCTTAAGTTTTTAAATATTAAAATTGTTATATGTTATGTTCTATATTTTATAGGTCTATATTGCTAGACTTCAAATTCAGCTTAAACATTCGTTTCTGATCTGATTCGGCTGCAAATTTACTGCAAAAAGAGAAACAAGGCTTTGGTTTATGTTCCAAAAACCTTGTTTCATGTTCCAGTACTCTTTCAAAGTCCTCAGAAAAGCATGTTTAAGATATTTCACCTACAAGTTTTGCCCGAAATAGCTGTATCTGTTGTTGTCTGGATTGATAACCACCTGCTCCAAGACAATCTCAGGGTCTATCATCACGACACGAATCGTATGCTTGCCAGCCTTGACTGCAGATGATGACGTAGCAGCCAACCAGCGCTGGTTGTCAAAGACCTCGTCTCTTCTAAGCTGTCGCTTTCCTTTCCACCAACCATTCAAAACCAGTTTAGGCTGCTCAGGCAATGGTTTCAACACCTTGGACACAGCGAGGTTCTGAGGAGTGTACTCGGCAAAGGTATCCACAAATCCTGCGCGAGCATCCACAATCTGCAAGGGCTGGTCGTCTATCTGGATGCCGATGCGAAGACCACGAGCAGGATAGACATCCTGGGTTGGCAGAATGCCGAGGGCGATGGAAAGCTGCTGCATATCGGAAGAAAGCTCGAAATCGTATTCCAGTGATGCACCCTTGCCATCCGGCTCACTTGCTGCCATCACATGGTCGATGCCCATGCATCCCTTACCTCTGCCCAAGTCTGGCAAGAATATCCACTTGGCATTCTTTCCTTCCTTGATTCGGCTGTACTGATAGGCAGGAATGCCAATCTCCGTGGTGGAAACAGGTACATTCAACGGATGCTCTATCTTCATGCCCAAGGTCATCGGGTTGCGATTCTTGTCTGGGATAGACCATTGGGTATAGCCGATGTGATTATCCATCATCATGCCTTTCCACTTGCCACCAGCCAACACATTATTATAATAGTCGCTCAACTGCTGGTCTTTCTTCATCAAGACCTCCACACCGAGGCTGTCGCCCATGGTGGCATGATTGTATATTTCTGCCACACCAGCACTAGCCACCACTGGATAATAAACCAACTGGTAGAAAGCATCCTGCTTTTCCTCAGGCATCTGCTTGCGCAACAGCTCAGCCCTTTCCACCAACGACTGCCAACGCTGTGACATCACCAGCATCTCATGCTCATTAAACAAGCCTGGCACCTGAGCCTCAGGCTTTCTCAGGAGATTATACTTGCTGTATTTGGCTATCAAGTCGGCAGTCTCCTTGGCATATTCCTTGCCGAAGATGCTTTGAGAGAATCGTTCCAACCATGGCAGTTCATCTCCTGGTTTCACCGCATCTGGATTCCATGCATAATCCATGATGAAGTCGATAGGCACCTCCTTTGGCTTCAAGTCGCCCACGTTGATAATCCAGATACGGTCGATGCCACTGGCGTATGCCTCATGCAGCTGCTCACGGAGTTTCGGAATGGTCGTGGTGTTCACCCAGCGGTCGTTCCAAGGACCACCATTCATGTCGATGTGATAATACAAGCCCAGTCCACCCTTGCGCTTGCGCTCTGCAGCAGTACCCTTGCGGCGGATATAGCCCCAGTTGTTGTCGCAGAAGAGCAGGGTTACGTCATCTGGCACGGTGAATCCCGCATCATAGTATCGCTGCACCTCGGTAAAGATAGCCCAGAGCTGCGGCACAGAGCTTGCCGGCTTGCCATAGCAATCCTTGATGATGCGACGCTGAGCCTCAATCACCTTTCCTAATGTCTTGATGTTGTCCTCGTCCTTGCCGTTGCCCATCGCCACATCGCCATCACCTCGCATACCGATGGTGATGATGTTCTCATACTTGCTGTTGCGCTTCAAGCCATCAGAGAAGAACTTCTCGATGCGTTCAGGGTTCTGTGCATAATCCCATGGACCCACCTCAGCCTTGCGACGCACATACTCCTTATGTGCTCGCATCATCGGCTCATGGTGGGAGGTACCCATCACGATGCCCATGTCATCTGCCAACTGTGGTGATTTGGGGTCATCCTCATTAAAGGCTGTAGCCCACATGGCAGGCCAGAAATAGTTGGCTTTCAAGCGGAGCAACAGTTCGAAGATATGGCTATAAGCCTTGGAATTGATGCCCCCAAACTGGTTGCCGCACCATCCGCCAAAGGATGGCCACTCGTCATTGATAAAGATGCCACGATATTTCACCTTCGGCTCGCCATCGGTATAAGTACCAGGCAATACATAGAGCTGGTCATGATGGGCGACAGGCGCATCCGCCATCCAATACCAAGGCGACACACCTATCTGGCGAGACAACTCATAGATACCATAGATGGTGCCACGCTTGTCGGAACCGAGAATCACCAGTTGTCCCTTGTCTGTGAAGATGAGATATTGCTCCCATTTGCCCTTCAACTGCTTGGATTGCTTGGGATATTTCTTGGCGATTTCGCTTTTTCCTACTGTAGCCACCACGACGGGAGCATACTCACTGCCCGTCACGCTACGCAAGTCATGGCGCAAGTTAGCGACAGCCATCTTCACTCCCTTCCAGTCGGAAGGACTATAGCGGATGGTATCCTTCGTGCCCGTCAAGAGAAGGGCATTATCAGCTGAAGCCTTGTCAAACTTTACAAACTGTGGAGCTGCATCCACGGCGGAGATTATTCCCAGCAGCATACCTGCCAACAAGATATATTTCTTCATAAAATCAATTGTTTATTCTTTGTTATTGTCTATTTTGTTGTTTTGCGCTGCAAAAGTAGCAAAAAAAAGGGGTAGAAGAGAGCCCTCACCTCACGTAAGGACTCTCTAGCATTCCTAGATGAGTAGGTTTATACCCACCAAGATTGATGAGTATTTTCTCAAATACAATACCAGGCTGCATAGGACGAAGCCTCAAGGTATGTTCAGCCTTCCCCGTGTTTCCTACTGCCATCCTCACCTTCTTCTCGATGATGCGCGATGCGGCTGTAGGATACATCAAGTCGTACTTATGCTCCCAGTTCAGATTCTGATTCAGCCCTACAATCTCTTCCTTGCCACCATCCAGCGACACTGCCACATAATGACCGCCCAGCACAAAGGGCATCACTGCATCGGTAATAAGATGTACATCCACCGAATCCATATCTGCCTTAAATCTCATTTTATAGGTAAGATACGCTCCTGCTGTTGGCTGGGTATATGGGAAGAGAGCTATACCCGACTTCGTTCGTCCTAAACCAGGGATAAGTCTCCACTGCGACTTCTCTGATTCAGCAGGTGTCAGTGAGAAGAGGTGCTCTGCCTCCATCATCACCATGCCGCCATCTTGCTCAAACACGTAGCCTGTACTAGGCTGCGTAACAGCAAAAGGGGTACTCTGCTGAATGCGATATACCATAGGCATAACTTGATGCTGCGGGGCATGCCAGTTTTGATAGCCGATATGCACTTGATCCATCATGTGATTCCACTTGCCATTGGCGATATGGTGATTATAATTGTCGCAGAGCAAGGAGTCTCTCTTGTAACATTCCTCCACCCTATCTGCCCATGTATTAGCCTCAATACGTCCCTCACGATAGAGTTGCTTGTTCATCGCCAAAGAGTAATACATATCATAGAGATTTGCCATGCCTTGTATTGGGAAGAGCACTAGCTCTTGATAAGCATCCCTTGCCGCTGGGCACAAACTGATATACTGACGCAGGGCTCGTGCCTCCAAGGCCAGGAATTCATCCCGTACGCCCTTAAACTCTCCCGTCTGCAAATTGTATGTCTTGTCATCCAGCAATTCGGCTTGCACCCTAGACGCATATCTTCCATAGCTCATCAAGAGACGAGCAGCCTCTTTCGCTTCTTTATCACCAAACTGCTGGGCACAGAATCCCTGTGCATATTGCTCCAGGTTACTGGCATCGAAAGCATCGGGATTCCATGCCATGTTCATAAAAAAGTCGATGGCAAACTCATGGGGCTTGATATCACCGACATTGAGCATCCAGAGTTTATCCACACCATGTTGATAAGTGGCTTGCAACTGCTCCCACATCTCGGCGATATGCGACATGGTGAGCCACTTGCTGGCTCTCGGGGCACCATAATAGCCTACATGATAATACATACCATAGCCGCCCTTGTGGAAATTTTTCTTTCTATCAGGAAGTCGGCGCACATGACCGAAATTGTCATCGCAAAGCATCACGATGACATCATCGGGCACCTTGAGTCCCTGGTCATAATAATCGAGCACCTCACTGTAGAGTGTCCAGACCTGTGGGGTCTCGGAGGCTGGTTTCCTGGTAACATCAGCTATGATTTTTCGCTGTTCCGAAATGATTTGTTCCATCAGCCGGAAGTTAGCCTCTCTACTACCCGCATCGGTCATCGGACGGTCTTCGTCACCTCTCATACCGATGGTCACGAGCTTGTCGTAACCCTTGCTATTCTCGATTCCCTCTCGGAAGAAACGCTTGATGGCATTCTTGTTGGTCAACCAGTTCCATTCACCGTTGCCATAGTTCTTCTTATGTCGAATCCATTCTTGCTGCGAACGTTGCATCGGCTCATGATGCGAGGTACCCATCACGATGCCATATTCATCAGCCAGTCGGGCATTCTCCGGATCATCCTCATTGAAGCAGTTGCCCTCATACAGTCCGTTCTCATCCTTCAATATAGGTACCAAAGGCTTGTATTCCTTGAACGAGCCCCACATGGCAGGCCAGAGGCAGTTTGCCTTGAGGCGAAGAAGGAGTTCGAAGACATGGGCATACATCTGGCTGTTCATGCCCCCAAACTTATTTCTAGCCCAGGTGGTCATACAAGGGAACTCATCATTGATGAAGAAACCACGATATTTCACCTTCGGCTCCCCACTCTCCACAGAGCATGGCTTGGCAAAGACCTCCTCATGCTTGGCTATCGGTGCATCCGCCCACCAATACCAAGGCGACACCCCCATCTGTCGGGAAATCTCGTAAATGCCATAGATGGTGCCACGCATATCGCTACCAGCCACCACCAAGGCACGCTCCATGCCCTTGGCAGGATGATCAATGGTCTTGATGACAAAGCTCTCCCACTTGCCCTTGAGCGAACGCTCTGGCAAGATGCCTTTCTTGGCAAGGCGAGTAATAGCTTCACTCACTCCGTATGTACCAATGAGGATGGGATAACGCACCACATCCTCGCCCTGGCAGCACACTCTGGGTGAACGACCCGACACGGTATAGATATCCTTACGCAGGTCTTCCGCTGCTCTTTTCACACCTTGTTTTTCGTGAGCATCCATACAGATACCAGACATCTGAGAGGCGGTGGAAATAGGGAATGCTCCCCCTTGCTGTCGGAAGCTGATAAAGGAATCAGCCATTGCTGTGAGGGCAAACATCACAAAACAACAGGCTAAGAGAGGCCTTGACCATGGAAAGTTGATCTTCATTTGAAATTTCATACTGTAATATTATTAAAATAGAGAAATTATGAAAAATAGAGAAGAAGGGGATTGCCCCGCCTATTCCCTTTTTTATGCAAAGGTACAACTTTGCTCCAAGAACAACTTTGCTCCATGTTCCAAACACTTTGGCGTACATTCCCACATCAACAAAAATATGATAAATACTGCCCAATTAAGTCAACATCTAAGACTAAAGTGCTAACATGATGACCTGCCATCTTACCATTAACATAGATCACCTTTCTATATGTTGCAAAAACATCGCAAATTTAAACTTGTAACAAGACTATATGTTTAAGGAACATACGAAACATCAATTATATCATTATTTTTATAACTTTGCAAACACAAACATATAATAATATATAGCAATATGATAAAAATCAAAAATCAGTGCATGGGATTCATGCTCACAGCCATCCCATTGCTTTCGCTCAGCACTCCTTGCATGGCACAAAATCCATATCTCCCACTTTGGGAGCATGTGCCAGACGGAGAACCTAGAGTATTCGAAGACCCTGACAACCCAGGGAAGTACAGAGCTTACATCATAGGCTCTCACGACACATCCTTCAAGTCTTACTGCGGATCAGACATACGCATGTGGTCTGCCCCAACAGAAGACCTCACCCAGTGGAGAGACGAAGGTGCCATTTTTTCCTATCACATCAACAATCAATGGGACACCATGTTTGCTCCCGATCTGGTAGAGATAAAACGAAAAGATGGAACAAAAGTTTACTATCTCTATCCTCACTCCCGAGGACACAAGCGTGTGAGAATGGTCTGCAAGGGCAAGCGACCTGATGGTCCTTTTACTCCCATCAACCTCAATGCAGATGGAACGGAAGAGCTGCCAGGCAGCATCCTCGACTTCGATCCTTCCGTATACATCGAGAATATCACTGACCCAAAGGATCCAGATTACGACACAGGATTCAGAGCATACGGCTACTGGGGATTCCAACATTCATCAGCAGCGCAACTCGACCCTAGCACCATGTACTCGCTCAGACCAGGTACTGAGCTCATCAAGTACTCGCTGCCAGCTTGCGACGCACAAGGCAACGTAAGAGACCCTAAGGGAACAACCTACCCTATCATCAAGGGACAGAAGCCTACAGATTTCAACTTCTTCGAGGCATCATCCATCCGAAAAGTAGGCAACAAGTATGTGATGATTTACTCAGGCTATTCCGGAAAGGAATACGGATTAGGCAACACCAACTCCACCTTGCGATATGCCTATGGAGACACCCCATTAGGTCCATGGAAGAATGGTGGTGTATTGGTTGACTCACGTGGAGTGGTTCCTAACGAAGACGGCACCAAGTTAATCACCAGCAATGCCGCCCATAACACCCATGGAAGCCTACAAGAAATCAACGGTCAATGGTATGTGTTCTATCATCGCCCACCACGTGGATTTGGGTTTGCCCGTCAGTCTGTCGTTGCTCCCGTTACCATCCAATGGGATAAGAAATCTGTGGAAGAAGGCGGAAAAGTGGTTATCAGGGCATACGATCCATACAACAAGAAAGGCATCTGGACCGCCAAAGCATCCGACAACACAGAATACACGGGAGCAGAAGTCACTTCGGAAGGATTCCAGATATACGGCTTGAATCCATACCACTACTATTCTGCAGGTATCGCCAGCTATCTGAGCAACAACCAAGCCATGCAGGATGCCTGGGACGTATGGAACAACCACATGCCTGTAAACATGAACGCTGGTGATATCGTTGGATTCAAGTATTTCGGATTCGGCGGTCTCAGCAAAGCACAGAAAGGATTGCAACCTTTTGAGGGAACAAAAAAAGGAAACGGCACCCAACTTAATATCTTTGTGAAGGCAAAAACGCAAAAGAGCTTCAAAATCAAAGTAATGATGGATGGTCCATGGGCAAACAAGACCTGGAACGGAAAACTGCTCGGTGAGCTAAAGGTTCCTGCCCAGACTTCAGCACAGGGAATCCAAAAGTTGACACTGGACGTAGCTGACAAGGTCGATGGTATCGGCAAGAAACATGCCATCTATCTCATCGCCGAAGGTGAGGGCAAGCAACTTTGCGAACTGGAGGGCCTCGGATTCACCAAGAAGGGCGAGAACATGGAATGCCCAGTATCGCCTACCATCGAAATCAAGATGAACGGCAGAAAGCTCAATGTTCCTACCATTCCAACGAGAATGACCAATGAGAATGGTAACTTCGGTTACAATGAGTATGATGTCATCGCCTCTTTGCAAACAGGCGAGAAGAGCGCACCACGCATCACTGCATCATCCGACAACAAGGAGGTGGAGATAGAGATTCTTCAGCCTAAGACCTTGCAAGACAAGGCTTATGTGAAATGCACCTACAAGGGCATCAGTAAGAATTACACCATCCACATCAAATAATACATTCAATACATTCTAAAAAAAACGCTTCGCACCAAACAAAGTGCGAAGCGTTTTTTGGATATTTAAAACAGAAAAGCTGACCTCGCAACATGCGAAAATAGCGTATGCATCCGCAAGTACTTCGTTCATGCCTCCATGCTCATTGCCTGTGATCGCATTGATGGCGAGAGCCGACAGAAACAGAGTTCCATGGCTGATACTTCGATTTCCAGAGATCGTAATTATCGTGATGAACTCCTTGAATCATCAAGAAGCGGGCACCAGATTTCTCATGCCATCGTTACCCATAGCTACTTTCAGAGCCTTTCCCTTATATATAATCGTATTCTTGCTTCCGTCAAGGAGTTCAATGTTGAACTGTCTTTCCTTCACCATATTCCTGTAACTTCCCTTTCTCGCTGAAATTTCCAGGGTTTTAGCCTTGTCATTCCAATGCAGACGATAGGTGGCAAAGGCATTCTGCTCATAGGCATAGCCATCACCGGCATCCTCATAGATTTCAAAGTCGGAATCTGCTCCAGGATATATCTTAATAGTATAAGGTGCATCAGGCTGCTCCCCAGTGAATTGCTGGCATACAGTAAATGGGATGATGCTGCCTGCTTTCACATAGAGAGGAGAATGCTCTATAGGAGCTGCCGCCTCTATCCATCTGCCTCCATCCTCATGCTTACCCGTCCAATAGTCATACCAGCCTGCATCTGTTTTTGGAAGGTACATCTTTCTGCTTGCCTCGCCATACTGCATTAATGGTTTAGTCATTGGTGCAACAAGGAAAGATGGTCCCATCATAAACTCGTCCTTTATATCATGGACAATGGAATCAGAGGCAAAATCGAAAGCCAAGGCACGTGTCATGGTGTAGCCTTCTCTTGTCACCTTCGAAGCCAGCGAATAGGTATATGGCAACAGCTCGTAGCGCAACCTGATATGGTTGACTATACTCTCATAGAAAGGTTCGCCCGGATTGCCGAATCGCCATACCTCTCGGGGAGTATCAGTACCATGACTTCGAAGCATAGGCAGGAAGGTGGCAAACTGGAACATTCTCGTGTATAGTTCACGATAAGCAGGGTCGTTGCACCCCTTAGGGAACTCGCCTTTATAGAACCAACGGTTCCATTTGTCAGGACCTACGAAGAATGCACCTACATCAATCGTCCAATAAGGACATCCCGTAGCCATGAAATTCAAGCCTGCGGGAATCATCTGGGCAAAGCTCTTCCATGAGGCATAAGTATCTCCATTCCAGGTGATGGTAGAAAAGCGCTGCTGACCGGCATACGAAGAACGGGTTAAATTAACAACTCGCTTCTCATCCGTCACCGCTCTCTGATGTTCATAGATTCCCATTGCATGATAAAGAGAGTAAGTCTGACTGCGTTCTGCTCCCAGCATATCACTCAATGCCCGAGTGTTGAGTTTCCATCGCTCGGCATGGTTCTGATAGCCATACCCCTTGCGCATCGGATTGTTCCAGTCGCCATCCACAGGTTCTGAGGAATCGCACCACCACGCATCAAACCCATTCTTGAAGAATTCGTTGTTGGCATAATCCCAATAGAGCGAACGGGCCTGCGGCTTGTAAGCGTCATAGACAGAACCACCCGGCAATATCCATCCCCTTTTCTTGAAATCATCGTGCTGAGGACAGAACTGCGCATTAGGCCAGATAGAAATCATCAACTTGCAGTTCATGGCATGAAGCGAATCTGCCAAAGCTTTCTTGTCGGGATAAAACTTCGGGTCCATCTTCATCTCTCCCCAATGCCCTGCAGACCAGTAACTCCAATCCTGTACGATCATATCAAGCGGAATCCTGCGCTGGCGATATTCCCTGACGATGCTCTCCAGTTCCTTGGAACTGCAATAGCGTTCCTTCGACTGAGTATAGCCGAAAAGATACTGCGGCATCATCGGGCACTCACCAGTAAGCTGGCGATAATTAGCAACCACCGCATCCATGTTGTGTCCCTTCATCATGTAATAATCAATTTCCTGCGCAGCTTCCATTTCCACATAACTGCTATCCTCCACATTATTATATATCATGGCACAGCCTGCATCAAAGAGCAAGCCATAACCAGCCGTAGAGTTGAGCACCGGTACCATCGCCTTCAGATTGTGCTGACAAAGCCACATCTTCTTGCCTCGCAGGTTCATGTAGTCCTCGATATGGGAACCCAAACCATAGATAGCCTCATCTTTCTTCCAGTTGAAGTTCATCTGATAGCGATAAGCCGAGCCCAGTGTATCCCGCTTCAGCACGTCCATTTCCTCAACATCACCATTTGCCGTATGCACCACCCTGCGGGTTTTCTCATTAAAAGTTACCTTCTCCTGATAAACTTTCTGTGAAGAACGGGGATTCTTCAGGTTTTCTGATAGGAGCAGATGATGCTGATGATCGAAATAAGAGATAGCCCCCGAAGATTGATTGATCGTAACCACCAGACTATCTGATGTCATGGAGAGATAATCCTTTCCATAACGCAGTTTTATTTTCCTATCCTTGCGCGGCACACACACATCCGTTCCATTACCGGCAAACTTACCCTTTGGCTGGAATCTAACTCTCACCACATCCGGCTTGACAAACTGCACAAGCAACTTGCCGTTTCCTTTTTGCCATTCCAAACCATTGAATACGGCATGAACCTCTCCAGTGCCCATATTCCCAGCTGAAGCCACCATGCATAAAGGCATGAGACCTGCTACGGCAACAACTTTACGAAATAACGAATTCATCATTTTCCTGCTTATTGATTACATTAATTATTTGATAACCATCACAAAGCCACCACGAGGCTGTACTGTGATATAATCTTTCATACCCCTAACCTTACGGTATGAAATTTTCCAAGGATTTTTTGCCGTTCCGCTATCCTCGAACAAAACAACACGTGAGTTTTGCTTTGTCAGAGAAGATAAATTCAGGGCCAGTTTCTGGGATTCATCCTTGCCATTAATGCCAGCCACATACCAGGTGCTTCCCTTTCTGCGAGCCATCACGACACTTTCGCCCGGATAACCACTGAGCAATCGCGTCTCATCCCATGCAGTCGGCATGTTCGAGATAAAATCCTGCACTTCCTTTGGCTGGGCAAGATAACTCTCCGGCTTATCAGCCCAATGCATCAAAGCCGACTCGAACAAGATTGGCAAAGCCAACTCATGAGCATGGGTAGTGATATGCGGATGCTGAGAATCAGAAAAGGTGCAAGGCGTATAATCCATCGAACCCACGATGCCGCGGGTAAATGGCAAGGTGGCATTATGGCAAGCTGCCTTTTTAGTCAGCACAGATTCATTATTATACCATTCCGCTCCATACACACCCTCGGTAGAGAGCAGGTTGGGATAAGTGCGCTGCCAGCCGCGGGGAACAGTAGCGCCATGAAAGTTAACCATAAGATGATGGCGTGCCGCACACTCCAAGAGGTCGATGCAATACTCCATCGTTTCCTGTTTATCGCCAGCAAAGAAGTCAATCTTCACTCCAGCTACGCCCATTTTCTCCAACCAGGCAAACTCCTTCTCCCTGTTTTCCGGAGCATTCAGTCTATTGTGAGGACCTGGTGCACCCCAAGCCTTAATCCATGCAGTAGAAGAATTATACCAGAGCAAAGGCTTCACACCCCTATCCTTAGCATATTTCAAAGCCTCCTCGATGGTGGCTCCATTCTTCATCTCATCCCATTCTGCATCAATCAATACGTATGGCAGATGCAAGGTCTTCGCCATATCTACATACTTTTTAATGATATTCAAGTCGTTAGAGCCATGGTTGTAAGCCCAATAAATCCAGCTTACACTTCCCGGTTTAATCCATGAAGTATCTTTCAGACGACAAGGGGCACTGACATCAGTTACCAGGGTCGAAGCTATCAGATCCTGCTTCTTGCCAATGACAACCACCCGCCAGGGAGATTTCCAATTACCCGAATAATGCTGTGTGTTTTCATCCAGGAACACATGATAGTCCTCCGGATTCTGCCCGTTCTTCAAGGAAGAGGCACTGTTGATTCGTTCTATACCAGCTTCAGTAATAAGAGAGTACACACCATTCTGCTCAAGCAGACAAGGATAGCCCCAATGTTGTTTTCCGCCTTTACCTGTGGTAGATAAAGGGAAGAAATTCTCATAAGACTCTGTCCATTCCTGAAACCATCGGCGTGTACCTTCACTGATATGATAAGTAGTCAAATCCTGCCTGATTGCCGTATGCTGCAAGCCCTCCAACTCATAACGGAAGGCTACGCCATCGTTATAAAGTCGAACCACCATGCGCAACGGGCGCTGCAGATCATCCCCAAAGGTATAAACTATTTCATTCGCCTCGTTCTTGCATTCACTCTTCTTTCCCATGAGCATCTGATAATGCTCCGAAATATACTTGGGTTTGGAAATGTCTTTCAAGACTAGATTTCTTCCTCCACCATCACTGGTATTCAAACCATAACCGGTAATATGAAGCACCTGGCTTTCCTTATTTCCTTTACAGGCATCGCGATAAGCTACCTCAAAAGCCTTCACCTTATTTTTCTCACCCTCTGCCTTCCATTCAATCTTTCCATTGGGAGAAGAGAAAGTTTCCCGCAGATTCTGCGCAACAACTGCGCCCTTCATGGCAAGCAGCCATGCAATCATCAGTAACGGCTTTCTGAAAGCCAAGATTTTCGTTGTATTCATCATTATGATTGTTTATTCGTTTAACGCTACAAAATTACGAATAAACAATCATAATGACTTTTTTTAATGTTTCAAATACTTTACTCAGTATATTTTGCCGCATATTCCGTAGGCGACATTCCAAAATATTTCTTAAATGCAGTGGAGAAATGACTGTTATTGGCAAATCCCACCATATATGAAACCTGCGTAATGTTGATTTTATGCTCTCTTATCAATCGGGCAGCCTCATTGAGACGGATGTTTCTCAAGAACTCGCTGGTAGGCACACCGGTCATTTCCTTCAACTTACGATGCAGCTGGGTGCGGCTTACGCCCACCTCATCACACATCTTCTCTACATTGAAGTCTGAATCGCTCAAGTTCTCGTTCACTACCTTCATGATACGCTCCATCAGCTCCTCATCGTAGCCTTTCACCTCTACCTTCTCCACCTTGTCATCCTGCTTCAGAGCTCCACTGAACTTACCCTTCAGGCGACGTACATTGTCGATGAGATTGTCTATCGTGAGATGAAGTTCCTCCAGGCTGAACGGCTTTGCCAGATAAGCATCAGCTCCTAGCTTAATACCCTCTAGCCTATCGCTGATTTCCGATTTGGAAGTAAGCATGATGACTGGCACATGGCTGATATTGGCATTGCCCTTGATATTTCTAAGCAGCGTGATACCATCCATCTCCGGCATCACCACATCGCTTACCACCAAGTCGAAATCACCAGAAAGCAGCTGCTTCAGCGCCTCCTTGCCATTGTTGCAGATTACAAAGCGATACCAGTCGCTCAGTTCCGACTTGAGATAACGGCAGATTTCGATATCATCATCCACTAGCAGGATTTTACTGTTTCTGCTAGCCGCACCTCTCTGCTGTTTCTTTCCATTCACCACGTAGTCTGAATTAATCTGGCTATCCTTGAGATGCTCTTTTCCCAAAGGCAATTCTATGATGAAACAGGCACCGCTCGTTCCGTCCTCTCGGTTGCGTGCTGTCACATCGCCACCATGAAGCCTTACGATGGATCGGCATAGATTCAAGCCGATGCCCGAACCTCCCAGGTGCATATCAGCCGAATTCTTTCCCTGATAGAATCGTTCAAACAGGGTTTTGGCATCATCGTTCTTTCCCAATCCCTTGCCGCTATCAATCACATACAGGAGCACCTTCTTATCCTGCTTCTCAATGCGGAAGATGATTTCGCCGCCATTAGGCGTATATTTAAAGGCATTAGACAGCAGATTGGCTATCGCCTTATCCAGCTTGTTGCGGTCTATCCATGCATTCACAGGCGTCTCAGGCATCTCCAGCCTGATATTAATACCACGCAGGTTGGCATTATAGGTGAAGAGCGAAACCAAACCCTGCGAAAACTCCACCAGGTTGGTTTCCCTGCACGAGAGGTTCATCTGATGCTTGTCCAGGCGTCTCTTGTCGAGAATCTGATTCACCAGGGTGAGCAGACGCTGTGTGTTTCGGTCGATGGTATCAATATCCGCCTGATATTCCTCAGCATTTCCCAATCGCTCCTTCAGTTTCTTCAGAGGCTCCATAATCAGCGTCAGCGGCGAACGGATATCGTGGGTGGCATTGATGAGGAACTGCATCTTAGCCTCTTCCAGATCTCTCTTCTTCTTGCGCAGATAAACAATGATAGCGGCAGCCGTGAGGCCGAGAATCAGGAAGAGATAGATGAGCTTCGCCCAAACGGTAAGAAACCAAGGTGCCAGCACATCCAGGTTGATCACCTTTTTATATGTGGAGTACTTGCCGTTGCAATAGGTACGCACTTCTATACGATAATGTCCATACGACAAACCTGTGAAGTTGAAGCTATTGTCTCCAGCCGCATTGCTGATCCATTTGCCCCCGTTGATGCGATACTGGAACACGATGTTACCCACGCTCTGATAATCAAGCTGGGAGAAGCTGAGCACTATCGACTTGAAATCAGACGGAACACTCAGATTATCTCCAATAAACGGAGCCATCTTTCCATCAAGCAACACACCCGACAGATAAATGGCGGACGTTTTCTCATTATAATCCTTTACCTGAGAAGGCCTAAAATAAGTCAAACCTTCGGAGTTTCCATAACAGATAACCCCATCCGATGTAGAACCTACTACTCCAGCCAGATATTCCTTGGTCAAGAGTCCGTTTCCCTTTTCAAAAGAGAAAAACGACTTAGCTTTACTATCATAACACCAGATACCCTGCGCAGAGCTCATCCATAGGTTTCCCTTGACATCCTTCTTCAGCGAATAAATTCTCAATCCGCTAATACTCTCGGAATGAGGCCAAGGGGTAGTCTGCTGTTTTTTCCTGTCATAGAGATAAAGCCCCATCTCTGTGGCAATAGCAATCCTGCCATCCGGTAGCTCCAACGTAGAATAGCACGATTTACCCTCTAACAAAGGCCGAGAAAGAATGATGTCAAAATATCCGGTTTTGGTATCCATGCACGACACACCATTGGCTGTTGCACACCAGAGCCATCCCCGGGAATCTAACCTGATCTCCGATGTCCAGTTATTACAAATGGTTTTGTGTGGACGCTTATCATCCATCAGATATTGCGTCATCTTGCCACTCTTTCTATTCCATACATAAAGTCCGTTGCCCGGGCTCGTAAAATAAATATTACCAGCAGCATCTACCTGCATACCATCTAGAGAAAGTCCATTGGCAGGCAGCAACAACCGGTAAGTCTGATGCTTCCAATCATACTCATAAATGCCATCACGGCCATATACATAAACATTCTTCCGAAAATCTGAGTACACTTTGATTGGTCCTGCAGGACTTTGTAGTAGCTTGGTATTGCCCGTCTTCTCATCCAAGAGATACAACCCATGATTTTTGACCACGAAAAGCATCAATCCGTCAGCAACTCCCACTACAGACGAAATGGTTTCCATACCAGCCCCCAATTCATCCAAAGAAACCGGATGGAACACATTCTTATCATTATTCGACAAGAAAAGTCCTTTCATATAGCATCCATACCACTGATTACCATCTCTATCTATCAGCAAATCGCTGATATGCGCATTATCAAAGATAAACGATTGATTATTCAACTCCACCCGATAAGCCTTTCTGCTTCCATGCGGTATCTTGAAAGTTCCATCTCCCGAAGTACCCAACCATAAATTGCCATACTTATCCAAGGTAACTGCGCTGATATATCCTGCCCCCTGATGAGCTGAAAAATCGAAATCGTAGCGTGAGAAGCTATGCGAGGCATAATCATAGCGCATAATGCCGCCAACATGCGCCACAAAGAAGCCCTTCTTGTCTGCGGCATATAATTTACAAACACTAAACAGATCTTTAGGTTCATATACACTTACCAGTTTGATAGACTTGCCATTGTATTTATATTTTCTCAACACCTTTGTATGATTAGCCTGCCACAGATATCCCTCAGCATCGAAGAACAGCATAGCAAAGAAATCATCCACTGAATTTGCAGATTTCCTTGAAAGGCGAGTAACTTTACCTGTAGTCATATCCAACCTATAGGCACCATACCCGGCTGTACCTATCAGGAGATTATGCTTTCCATCCTCAATAAGAGAACTTACTCTTATTTTCTCATCTTTCTTTTCCAATACGATATGCTGGAAACTATTGGTAAGATAGGAATATTTATAGAGTCCACGATTTGTTGCCACAAAGAGGAACTCTTTGCTGTAAGGATAGAGTTTTACGATATCATTGTCCTGAATGGTTGTCGTATCGGCTGGATTGCAAAGATAGGTACTGAATTTATAGCCGTCAAAACGATTCAGTCCATAATTGGTACCCACCCAAATGAAACCATACTTATCCTGTATGATACATCGAATCAAGCTACTCGACAGGTCGTTGGATGTATAAAGTCGTCCAGAGTTGGCATAAGAAAAGCATGTCAGCATCTGTACGAAGCAAAAGATTGAAAAGAGTATAAAACGTTTCATTGGCTTATGATTGAAAAATACAAAATTGTTGTTTACATGAATGATGCAAAATTATATAATTTCTGCTAGAAAAAAGAAAAAAAAGCAAGAATTTGCATTCTTTACCTATATTTTTGCTCAAAAGTTACAAGAGAAAAGGTTTATGATACAAAAAAACGCAAAAAGATGACCTTGCAAAACGCAAGGTCATCTTATTTATAACTGGGATTTTACATCCTTAATCTTCGTCATTACCCGAATTTACTTCCCCCAAAAATAGCCATTACATTCTTTACAATGATAGAACCATCGTATAGATAAAATTCTGTTTATTATTTCTTGATAACCTTTCTGGAAACCTTTCTGCCATTGGCAAGCTGTGTCTGCTCGATAACCATACCCTTGGTCTGAGCGCTGATGCGATGACCCGCTAAATTGTAGGTCATGCTATGGCCATTTCCAAAAGCATTGATTGCGTTCTCAGTAATACCAGTACTGGTATCCGCCTTTTTAATCTTCACATTGCCAAGAATAACCGCAGCCCATCCAGAAGACATGGTGAAATAAAGTTCATAGTCACCTTCTTTTTCTACAGTGAAGTTCAAAAAGTGAGCCAGAGAACCTTTCACCACCTGATTGGCATTCTCCTTCAAGTTACCTTCCGAATCCAAGTTCTGTTCCAACAAGACAGACTTATTGTCGCTTATGCCAGCAATGCCAGCATCAAAGGTCACTGCCCCATTCTCGGAACCATCATTCCAATAAGAAGAGTTGAAAGAAAGCTGGTATTTGCCAGGAATCAAGTGCAGACGATGCCCATCATACAAGCCATAAGAGAGCTTGCATTGGTCAAAGTCACGAGCACTGAGATAGAATCCTGTATTGAAATCACCACCAGCCACGAAATCCTTGATACGAGCACCACCCGTATTGGCAGCGCCGTTCGCTTTCTCATCGCTGCGGCTCCCATCATTCATGCTATTGATGCGCTTCCACCCAGCAGGCACGCCTTCACCTACGTTGATGACCTCGTCTTCCCAATTGTCAGAGAACAACACCTCACCCTTAGCCTCGCTAGAATCTTCATTATCAGGAAGATCGAGCTTATACTGCTTGAAGAAGTTCCAAAGCTCGCGGGTAGAATAGACTGCATTAGGATCATCCGAATGCCAATGGCCCTTACCATCAATGGCGATGAGAGTAACCTCCGTACCATCCATCTTATTGATATAGCGAGTACGAGTGGCGGCAGCATAACTCATGGATGCAGGATAAGGGCGAATCACCTCTGGATTATCCACATCACAACCTTCATAAGCAGCCCACTTCTTGACATAATCGTCAATCCTACCATAGCCACCAGCGGCATGGTTTGGATCGCCGCCCCATTTCACGACATCATCTCCCGTGCCATGGATGTGCATAATAGGCACATGGCGTGGAGCCACAGGCTCACGATAATCGACAGGGATACCACTCACAGGGCCAAAGGCTGCAACTACAGTTCCCAATTTGGTCATACAATGATAAGTCATCATTCCGCCCATGGAGAAGCCAGAGATATAGATGCGATTCTTGTCTACCTTATATTTCTTCTGCATCGTCTTCATGATGGTTTCGATAAACTTGACATCGCCAGAGCCTGAGATGTCCCAGGAATTATTTTTTCCCTGAGGATAAACCACCAAGATCTTAGCCGTGTCTGCCACCTCGTTCCAATGGGTCTGCCCCATCTGATAATCAGGATTTTGGCTAAATCCATGCAAAGAGATGACCATAGGAGCCTTCTCGGGTAAGTCGGTTGGTACATAGACCAACATTTCTCGTGTAGACGTACCCACTTTTACTGTCTGCTTCACTGCCTTCTGCGTATAGGAATGCTCGGCAGCTACCACTTGCATGCACAAGGCAAAGAGCAAGCACAGCAAGAAAGTTGTTCTTTTCATTTTAAGTTATAATTATCAGTTATACGATTATCTGTTGTTATAATTATCAGTTGTTATGACACATAAAAAAAAATCGGCAAAGTATCTGCTTGATTCAACAAATACCTTGCCGAACATCAGAACTAGGGGCTACCCCCTAGTTACACTATAGGAGTAGAAATTCTGCCATTACTTATTCATTACCTTTACTACCTTACCACTCTGGAGCTTCTTGATAACGAGGCCCTTGGCATTGGCTGCTACCTTAGCACCAGCAGCGTTGAATGTTGCAACCACTGCATCATTTGCTACATTGACATTCTGGATACCAGTAGTTTCACCTCCGAGTTCCTCTGGAAGAACATTGTAAAGCATGATAGAAGAAATAAGGATAGTACCGCCCCATGAAGCCTTGATAGTAACCAAGTGGGCAAAATCATCCACTGTAGGATCTTTCTCAGGAACAGTGCGAACCAAATCTTTCTTCAAATCAAGAACAATAGCACCTGTATTTTCATCAAAAGCTTTGTTCTCGATGGCAATCATACCTCCATCAGCCTGCTGACCCTCCTTAACGGTACGGTTGAACATGAAACGAGGTTTGGCAACTTCACCCTTTTCATTTATGGAACCTTCACCATAAACTACCATGTAATGATAGTCTGACAAGTCGGCATAGATATTTTCAGCCACGTTAGATGTACCTACGATAACAGAACCTGGGGCATTTGGATTCTCTGCACCCACAGTCCAATCTATCCAAGCCTTCTCATCAGTTGGTTGTGCATCCTTTGTTAAACCATCCCATACGTGGAACATGTCCTTAGTCAATTCAACACCCTCATCTGCACTCTCTTCCTGTGCAGAAGCTGAACCAAAACCAGCAAACAATGCTACGGCTACCATAGCCAAACTCTTAATTGTTGTGTTCATAATTGTAAAAAATTAAAATTGTTATTAATAAATAGTTATTTATAAATCTTCTCCGTATAGGTCTTACCGCTACGAAGATAAACTTTCTTAATACTGATACCCTGCTTGGCTGCAGATAAGCGCATGCCCTGCAAGTCGTAATACTCTACATGGTCTATCTGGTCGGCATCGGTGGTTACACCGGCGATGCCCGTCAAGGCACCCTTGTAGTTCAGGCGGACGCAATCGAGCACAGCTCTCTTTCCGCTCACATAGTTAACCGTCATATTTCCCTTGACATCAGCGATGTCCATGTCAAACTCCACTTCCGACCATTCCTTGTTGGAAGAAGCATTCTTTGGCAGTGTAACCTGCTTGGTCTGATTGCCACAGATGACATTAATGACAGCATCACCCATGGAAGCCTGATAGCGAATAGCCACCTTGTAATTACCTGGCTTGGTAACAGGAATGTAGCCACGAACGGAAGCCCCCTTCTGGGTACCCAGGTTCAAGCAGCCCTGACCATAGTATCCACGGAAACCGTTGTTCCAAGCGTTGCCATAGCAACCACCCACATTCTTGTAATCGAAGTGTTCAAACTCATACTGCATCTCACCTTCGTAAGCTCCTGGAGCAGCAGGAGTCTCGATGACAGCAGCAGTCACATCAGAATCCTTCAACTTTCCTGTAGTCTTGGTGCCCTTACAGTTATCGATGGTCAACTCCAATGGACCATTATGCTTTACATAAACCGTAAACTGACCATTTTTCCACTCGCTGGTAACAGTACTTGCCGAATGCTCGGAATTATCCTTCCACGAGATGGTAGGCTGAGCACTGGCTCCCACCACAATGATGGTATCAGTCTGCTGGGCATACTCTGGGAGATTCTTGTCATCCTGCAATCTGCCATCACCCACACCATAGCGAAGTCCATCCTTGATACGGTAGTTCTGCATGTAGAGACTCAACTTGTCAGAATACTCACGCATGTGAACCAAAGAATATGGAGCGAGGTTCATCTTAATCTGGCTACAGGTATTGTAGGCAGGTTTCAATGTACCCTTGGCACTGCGTCCATTGTTTACCCAGTACTTACGGATATATTTCATACCACGATTTGGGGCAGCCAACGGAATATGCTCCTCATTATACTGATAAGGGTTGTAGCAAACCCAGGTATTCTCCAGACGTGAAGCATAGATATCACCCGCATATTCCTGTTTGAAGAGCTTATTCATATAAGCCTTCTTGCTGGCTACATTACTCCAGGTAGGGTTGCTGGCATACTCGCTGCTCTTGATAGCCACCTGCAGTTTCTTGGCTTCTTCGTCGATGAGATCATACACCACAGGGATGGCAGGATAACGTCCTGAAACCTTCAACCACCATTTGTTGTTCAAGGTGGAGTTAGGCCACTGTGTGCCATTGTCATCCTGCTCGCTGCGATAGAGGCCATCATACAGTCCGCTTGGCGAAACGTATGGTTCCATCTCGTTCTGGCTGGAATTGATATCCTTAGGCTTGATGTCATTCTTAACACAAATCTTAGTACGTGCTATGACCTCCTCACGGGAAGGAATACGGATTGTACCATCCAGAATCTTACGGAACATATCGATGTTGATATTCTTAAAGTGATTGAACCAAGCCCAGTTGCGACGGATATAGCCATCAGCAGTCTTGGAGGTCGCAATCTCACGCAGGTCATCAGTCGTCACCAACTCAGGACCGTCAATCACCGTCTCACCAGTCAATGCCACATGCTCCAAGATAGGAATGGCACCACAAGCCTTAGGGAAATCATTGTAATACTCCTTCAGAGTTTTTGAAGCATCCGAAGGGTCCTTGATGGCATTGCCATTCTCATCCAGTTTATCTTGTTCTTCCATCCAGCCGCAGATATCGAAACGAATACCATACTGACCGGCATATCCACCCAGATAAGCACCCAGACAGTTGCTCTCGATATCATAGAAACCATTCTTCATGGTGTACTTCTCGCAGCAGATGAAATGTTCCTTGTCTGTAGAAAGCAGTCGGTTCATCTCGGCATTACGCTTCATGTATGCCACTGGCATCATATTGGCAGAATAGCATGCCTGCGTAAAACTCACGCAAAGGTAGCCGCCATACTGATGGGCAAACTTCATGAGATGGGTAAAGAGCTCCAGTCGCTTCAGGAAAGATGGCGTATGAATGGTTCCGTTCTCACGCTTACGATCCTCATCAAATCCCCAGAACTGCTCGGCATAGTTCCATCCCAGAAAGTTAGGATAGTTCTTGTAGTAGCTCTCATAGAGTTCCAGGTCGTCATCATCGAAAGCACTGCATCCGCCGCTGGCAGGCTGGATCATGGTCCAGACGCGGTTCTCGGCGCATACCTTCATCCATGAATCCACCACCTTCTTACCATCCGCACAGATGCTCTCCGTAGCAGAGAGCGAGAGGTTGAATACCACGTAAGGCTTGATGTCTTCCGGTACCATGTTGATAATGGCTTGCGGATTCGGAGAATTCCATGTATCGATGTGGATAATCCATACCGGCTGTGATGGCGAGATAACTCTTCGCAGGGCAGGCCCGTCATGAGCCTGCGCCACTGCGAATGTCAGTATCCCGAAAATAAAAATGAATAATCTTCTTACCATTTTATTTCTGTTTTCTGAAGTCCATTAACCACACCCACGTAAGTAGGAAGGCGATTGAAATTATTCCACAATCCTACACCCGTAGTGCCCTGATTGATAGTAGAGAAGGATACACCATAGAGCTTGTCGCCCAACACATCCTGTGCCTTGTTCAGAATATAGGCATAGAGTTCAGCCATTCCCTTGTAATCCTCGAATGTAGCCTTACTCTGATCGGCTACTGTTCCGCTGGCATCAGTCAGATATACATTCATATCTGAAAGACGTACCTGCAAGCCTGCGGTAGAGAGCTTAGCAAGAAGCTTGTCGATTTTCTCCTTGTTTTCTGCCAAAGAACTGCCGTTGTATGGCACGTCGAGCTTCACGTCGATGCCCTCAATATGAGCACCCGCCTCATTCCACTGCTTGATGTAGTTAATGGCAGCCTCGGTCTTCTCTTCATCCGTCAGCAAATTTTCCTCACTGTAGAACAGCTTGGCATCTGCCTTCTTTGAATGGATTTCCTTGCATACATCAGCCACCCAGTTTTCATCCATGTAGTCGTTAGGATAGAACTCACCATCAGCTACCATATTCTCTGAAGACTTCAAGGAATAGAAGAGATCTTCTATCAGGTTGGAAGCCACATTCCATGCCTGCACCTTGTCTCCATAGTTCTGCATAACGGAATCAACATAAGCAAACATAGCCTTCTTTACATCAGCAGCCTTCTCTTCTACAGGACGAGGTTTATAATATCCCGGCTTCTGATATGGAGCATAAACATCAATATTGTCAACGTAAACCTGCTGAGGTACAGCTCCCTGACCAATTACCAGAGAAATATCGGAAGATTTCATATCATCTGCATCAAAGGCTTCAGAAAAGTCAACCTTTGACAAATCCACCACGAATGTTTCCCAAGTCTTAGCCTTGGTAGGAACACCGAAGTTTCTCAGTTCCTTGGCTTTGTCACCCACCTTTACTCTGATAACCACATTCTTCTTGACATTTGAAGAATAATAATCAAAGGAGATGGTCTTGATAGTAGACAGCGAAGCTCCCTCTGGTAGATTCACTGGGAACTCGATGAACTTGGCAGCCTTCTTGTTGAAGAGCGACTTTCCGTTTTTTCCTGTCGGATCCTTTGCTACTTTGGAATTATTGTCAGTTCCGAAGACATCACCGATGGCACTGCTTTCGAAATCATACTTCTGATGGAGTTCCACATTCTCACCATCTACCCAAGTATCCTTAGTTGCCTCTTTCATCACATTCATGTTCCAGGCATTAGGTGCAAAGAGAGAACCACATGGTATAAGTCCGGCTCCAATAGCCTTCTGTACAATATCTTTGTTCTTTGAGGCATTGACGGTTCCATCATCAGCCACCACTGCCGAATGCTTAAATCCATCAGTGATGTTCACCGCATTGAAGTTTTCCAACACCGTTGAGAAGGTAGTGCTAGAGGCTTCCAAATCGGCAACTGTCATATTGGCAGCCAGCTTCATGCCCGTATAGTTCTTCAGAACTTCATAACCTCTGGTAAGGTCGTCCATCACTACGCTCTCAGGCTTATCGCCGGCAGGGTAGCTTGTATCGAAGTCCTCCACACAACCAGTGAGCAGCATGGAAGCTGCTGCACTGGCCAAGAGGATATTATGTATTTTTTTCATAATTCTGATATCAAATTAAAAATGTTCTTACTTCTCAGGAGTGAAAGTCTGGAACCCAATGCCACGATTGCGGACCACCATGGTATCTGTGGTTTCAACCGTACCCAAGGCATCGCTCTTGATGTTGTATTTCAAATAGAGTGTGTTGCGCTTAAACTCGCCCATAAGCCAGTCGTTCTTGACAAACTTACCATTACCCGAAACCTGAACGCCCTCACTGCCGGAAGAGATGGTGCAGTCATCGCCGTTGAAGGTCATCAGCACGTTCACCTGATGGCTTTTGCCACTTGCATCCTTCACTCCCACAGTCATCTGTGCCTTATACAAGCCTTTGGTCACCACCTTGATTACCTCAGCCTTCTCTATAGATGGATAAGCACGGTGAGATTCCTTGCCGTTGCTCACATCCTTATCCTTACCCATGCGAAGATAAGTGGCAGTCCAAGGATTGACGAACTTCACAAGGCAGAATGTAGTATTCTTCGACTCCAGCACCTTGTCAACGCCCTGAGCCTTAGTCAGCTTCACAGGAATTACGTAGCCCTGCTCATAGCTCTTGTCATCGTTGAAGAACGCATCAGTAAGCTTCACTCTTACGCCTCCCAACTGCTGTCCCTTGGCAATGACAAACTGGTTAGGGTTCTCTATCTGATAGTAATCGGATGGCATCACCTGGATGGCAGCGCCATTGATTTTATAGCCATCACAAAGACTGGCATCAGATATATAATCCACGGTAACGTTATTATTGTTGCCATAACCACCGGCACAATAGGCCTTGATGTTGATGATGTGGTTGTTATCGTCGGTAAGGTCAGCTTCCTGATCCTCACCCAACTCCACGGTGCGCACATAACCAGCATTGGCAAAATAGACAGCAGTTTCTCCGTCATATCCAAATTCCTTGTTACCGCTCTCGCAGGAAGCGGTCATCAACAAAGTCATGGCAGCAATGCCTATTGTATTCAATAACTTAAAACTTTTCATTTTCATTATCATTTTTAACTGGTTTATTTCCATCCCTTGTTCTGATGGAGATTAGAGTACTTCAATGCTTCTGAATATGGAATATAACCATAGTTCATATAGCTATCGAAATGGCGCTCTTCTACATTTGGCAAGATGGTAAACGTATCATTGTTCCAATCGATACCCTGTACAGAAGTAAGCTTGTCCAACTGGTTCCAGCGGCGCAAATCCCAGAAGCGGAATCCCTCGAAGCAAAGCTCCAGGCGGCGCTCGTTGCGAATCAGCTCACGCATCTTAGCCTGGTCGCCGGCACACTCGTCGAGATAAGTATCGTCTGTCAAGCCTGCACGGTGACGGATTGCCTTGATTACATCGTATGCAGAGTAAGCATGTGTGCCAGGGTTCTTAGGACCCCAAGCCTCATTGGCAGCCTCAGCATAGTCGAGGAAGAACTCGGTGAAACGTGCCTTGCAGCTATATTTGATTACCTTAGATGTACTGCTAGGATTACAGTTGGCTGTCATGCGCAACATCTTCTTCATATAGTAACCGGTGCGGGTAGAAGCATTACGGCGACCGATACCGTCATCGCCCGAAGAACTACCAGTCTTGATAACCTTGTTCTCAACTCCCGCTGTTGCTCCATTATAAATAATGTATTTAGCCAGACGAGGGTCACGGTTGACGTATGGATTATTCTCATCATATTCACTGCGTGCATCGGTGATAGGATAACCCTTGGCATCAGGGAAGGCATCTACCAGATTCTGGGTAGGATTGGTCTTGCCGCTTCCGAAGAGCGATGGAGGGAAATTGTTCTTCTCGTCATCAATCTCACCATCATTCTTGGTACTGCGCCAAATGATTTCCGGAGGATTGGAACCATTCTGCAAGGCACTCATCTCTGCATCGTTGTCGTAGTAGGTGAGTCCTGTAGAAGGCAAACCTGATGGACCGCCTACATAGTCAACCACCTCGGCAGCAGCATCTGCAGCCTGCGCCCAGGTTACATTGTTCTGGGCAGGATCCTGGAAGGCAGGACTTGCAGCAAGCAGCAGGGTACGAGCCTTGATGGCACGCAGAATCAGTCCGTTGATCAACTGACGTGCATTCTCGCCCATCACCTTATTATAAATACCCATCTTGCCATCCTTAACCGAAGTCACCTCAGGCACATTCAGGATGTCATCATACTTGGCTGGCACCTTGTCGTCGCTTGTCACTGGCTCATAATCCATAGGCAGCAGCTTGTCAGCCTTCTCGATGTTCTCCAGGATGAAATCCACATGCTCCTGGAATGTCTTGCGAGGCTGGTTGAAATCAGCATCCGTACCTACATATCCGTCAAAGAGCTGTGTGCCGAGCAACTTTCCTTCATTGTCAAATCCTGCATGGGCACGAAGCAGATAATAGGCATGGGTAGCCAGAAGTCCGTAGGCCTCACCTGTAAGGCGTCGCTGCATCAGCTTGTTCTCATTGGCATTCTTCAGGAACCCGATGTTCGAAATGTTTGAGTTCAGGAAGATATACAAATACTGCATGGAAGACAAGTCGTTGTTCCAGCGGCCTGTAGGATCCCAACTCTGAACGGTCCATGAGCCTGTGGCATACTTAGACCAGTTGGCTCCCTTCTCATTCGTCACGGCATCATCCGTCGCTACATCCGTTCCTGTGCCCACCTCGTAGTTTGGCAAGTTACGGTAAGCGGTGAGCACGAAGCCCTTGGCCATGATAGGATCATTCTCCATCTCGTTGATGTCCTTCATGTTTTCTGCTGCAGGAGAAAAGACATCATCACATGCTGTCAACAATGCCGCAGAAGCCAATATCATGAATATATTTCTTAATTTCATAATTCTTTATTGTCTAATTTTTCAATATCTAAGATATGATTTCATCAGCCTTTAGAACATCATCTTCAAGCCCAGGTTGTAGAAACGGCACTGTGGTGAACCATAGCTGGTCTCCATATACTTGCGGTTCTTGCTGATGGTGAGAAGGCTCTCGCCCAATACGTAAACACTCATACCCTTCACTACCTTGTTCTCAAACCACTCTTTTGGCATATCGTAGGTCAGCTGCACCTTGTTGAGGTTGAAGCAGTCTGTGCTATAAATCCAGAAGGTTGAGTTGCGGAAGTTGTTGGTATTGTCCTTGGCTGTCAAACGTGGATAGGTAGCGGTAGCGGCTGTCTCAGGTGTCCAGCGTCCACGAACCACAGAGGTATATTTCTTCTGGTTGTAAATCCAGTCGTTGCTCTTGAAAGCCTTGGCACCCATCTGACCGGTACCGGCGATGAAGAGGGTAAACTGCTTCCAGTTCAAGGTGATGTTTACACCATAGAAGAAAGGAGTTGCACTCCATCCATACTTACCCATCACCTGCTGGTCGTTGCTGTCAATCTTGCCGTCACCGTTGATGTCCTTGTACTTCAGGTCACCAGCCTTGATTTCACCGAAGGTATGGTTTGGCACGAAATTAGGATCGTCCTTGGCGAGGTTTGCCTTCATGTGGTCCACATCTTCCTGAGTGAAGAAGCCTTCGCAGACATAACCGCGAATCACGTCGAGAGCCTGACCCTGTGCGTTCATATAGCTATATTCGTTTTTCTCCTCACGCTTGTTAACCTTTGAGTCGAACACCATACCTGTGAGTCCGAGCTGTGCCTTCACCTTGCCGATGTTCTTCTTGAAGTTTACGGCGAAGTCGAAGCCCTGTCGCAAATCCTCGTTGTAGTTCAGGGAGGTGATGAAAGAACCGTCACTGTTCATCCATGAAGGATAGATGGTAGCAGTTCCCGAAGTAAGCAAGCCCGAAGTAAGCTGATGGAAATAGTTCATGTCGAAGCTAATGGTTCCGTTGAGGAGTGAACCCTCCAGACCAGCTCTCCATTCCTTACGCTTCACGAAATCAAGACCGTAGTTGCTACCACGCTTAGAGAGTGTGGAATAAGTTCCGTTGCCACCACCTTCGTTCCAGGTGTACCAGCCACCCTTCACATCATAGTATCCCTGGTAGAGATAATAACCTGAGATATCTATGTCCTGGTTGAGCACAGAGTAAGAAGCATTCAGCTTCAGATCGTCGAAGCAAGGAAGTGCATTCTTGAACCATTTCTCCTGACCGATTCTCCAGCCCAATGTTCCTGATGGAGAAAGAGCGTTGCGATGACCCTCTGCCAACTTGGATGCGTGAACCAGAGCACCGCCAAACTCTGCGTAGTACTTCTGAGCATAATTGTAGGCTGCTCGAAGGGCAAGGTTGGCATTGGTGGTGCGGTGGTAAGAAGAACCCTTTACACCAGATGAACTCTCATGATTCTCGTCCACGGAATTCGACTTGGAGTAACCCCAGCCAGCCAAAGTGGCATTTACGTTGTGCACACCGCCAAAGGTGTTCTTATAGTCAAACTGAGCACGGAAGGTGGTGTTCTGGTAATATTTGGATGCACCGATATACTCGCTCGTACTGCTTGTTTCCTTACCATATTTCTTCAGGTCGATAATCATGTCCTGTCCGTTCACATTTGCCCAGGTAGGCTCGTAAACGGCATAGTCGAGCTTGTAAGCCTCAGAGTAGTTGTTCCAGTAGTCGATACTGAAAGCTGTCTCGAAGCTCAATCCCTTGACCCACTGGTCGAAGTCGGCCTTTACACCCACATCAAAGGTGAAGGTGCGGGAGTGATTCTTCACGTAGCCGGCAGCAAGCGCATCACCAAAGAAAGTAGTCTGGTTATCGTTGTTTCCACCCAGCAGATACTGACCATCGAGCACGTGGAATTTTGAGCCTGCTATCATCTGTTGTAAGGCTGAATTGTTGGCATCCATCATGGAGATTGGCAACAGACCGGAATACCAGTTTGGACGAACGCTGGTAGCTGTTGACCAGTAGTCCTCAGGACGTCCACGATAGTTGTCCGAGATGTTGATGCCTACATTTACATAAGCCCCCAGCCAGTCGGTGATGGTAGCATCAATGTTAGAACGCACGCGGAAGGAGTAATCCTTGTCTTTCTTGTGCTCGCCATACTTCACCAGGCTGTTGTTGTAGGTCATGCCCAGGTTGGCATAGTATCTGGCAAATTGGCTACCGCCCTTCACCTCCATCGTAGCATCCGTACGGTTGTTGAACTTGCGCAGGTAGTCGCTGCTGTAGAAATCCATATCCGGATAGCGGTAAGGATTCGTACCTGCAGCCGTATTGTAGATCTGCTCCTTTGAGTATTTCAGCGGCTGTGTAGGGTCATCATTGGTCATCGCCTCGTTATAGAGCGACATATACTCAGCCGCACCCAAAAATTCAGGATAAGCCTTAGGTGTATAGATGCCCGTATTGACTGTGGCGGCGATACTCAATGGCTGCACCTTACCACGCTTGGTAGTGATGAGGATTACGCCCTTGGCAGCCTTGGCACCATAGAGTACTACGGCAGAAGCGCCCTTGAGCACGGTAACCTTCTCCACCTCGGTGGCATTGACGGTGCTGGCCTCACGGGGAGCTCCATCTACGAGAACAAGTGCACCCTGTCCCCAAACATTTCCATTATAACCACTGATGAGCGACTGAAGATCATTGAGTGCATTGGCGCTGTAGTCCTTTTTCAGCAGCTCTTCGACATTCACCTCGCTGACACCGCCCATCAGGTCGGCCTTGGAAACCTGACCGAAAGCCACGTTTACCTTGGTAGTGTCAGCCATTTCCTGGGCGCTTGCCACACCACTGGCGACTAGCATGGAAGCTAGCGCCAATGACATTCTCTTATTAAATATATTATGTTTCATAATAAATTCTCGAATTGTTTAATTATTCCCAACCAGGGTTCTGAGAGAACTCAGGATACATCTTGACATCCTTTCTCAGGAATGGGAACCAGTAATGCTTTGAAGTAAACTTACGGGTAATCAATGGCTCCTCCTTCAGGTTGAGCACGTGATTTTTCTTTGGATCGTCGTAGCGGTCAACATCCTTCTGGTCGGCTGCACGGTCGAAGTAAACAGCCATCTTCTGGGTGTAAGGAGCCTTGTCTATCAGGAGCCAGCGGCGAAGGTCGGTGAAACGGTGTCCCTCGAAAGCCAACTCTACGGCACGCTCACGGCGAAGCTCGCTCATGAAGCCATCCAGATTGGTAAGATACTCATCAGCAATATTATCCACATGCGCACGGTTGCGGACGATGTTCACGGCATCCACGGCACTCAGCTTGAATGCCTGGCTTGATTCCTTGTAACCATAGCCCTGAGCCACAGACTCGGAATACATCAGATAAACATCTGCCAGACGAATCATACTCAAGAGCACACGTATCATCTTAGAACGCTCACCACCGTCATCAAATCGATTACGATATGGATCACAGAACTTCTTCAGGCAATATCCCGTAAAGCAGTCCTTGGAAGGTGTTGCCTTACGATACTTTCCTCCCGTATAAAGAGAAGCATACTGCACATCTTCATCCTTTCCTGCACTCTTCACACACTTCACACCATCGTAGATGAAGAGGTCGTAGAAGCGAGGGTCACGGTTTTTGAACGGATATTCCGGATCATAGCCGCTGTCGGCATCCTTCTTCGTGATGTCCTTAATAGGCTTACCGTTTGCCATTCCGAAGTAATCCACATAGTTGGCTGTAGGATAAACCTTGATACCACCTGCAATAAGGCAGGTAGGACGATAGTCTGTCACCTGATTCCAAACCCAGTTGGTGTTACTTGAATTCTCGTAGAAGATAGCCTCCTTCTCACCTGGAATCTTGGTTCCCTGATCATAGGTATAGAAGATGTTCATGTAATTATCATAAGAAGACAACTGGTAAAGTCCTGTTTCCTTGTTAATCTTCAAAGCCTCGCCGAAAGCCTCAGCAGCCTTCTGGCAATACTCCTTATTATATCCGTTAACATTCTTAAAGTCAGGATTTTCCTTACTTACCTCATTCATCAGCGGCGAACCAGCCCACAGATAATTCTTACCCAGGAAGCAGAGAGCAGCTATCTTGTTAGGACGGAACTTGTTCTTGCCCACTGTCTGCTTACCCACGGTAGTCTTATCCCAATCTACAGGCAGCAGCTCAACAGCCTTCTTGAAGTCTTCGGCAGCCTTGTCGGCACATGCCTGATAGGTGAGGCGCGGATAGTTGAACACGGCATCAGATGGAATCAGGAAGTCGATATATGGAATACCGCCCCAATACTGCATAATCTGGAAGTGGAAGAATGCACGGAAGAAATAGAGCTGACCTGCAATCAGGTTCTTCTCTTCCTGGGTAGCATCTACCAGATTACCCAGATTTTCCAAGCCCAGGTTGGTGGCATAGATTCCCTGCCAGCACATACCCCAGAGGCGACCCTTGGAATCGCGGTTCACATCATTACCGGCGTTCAGGTCGATGCCCGAATGGAATGGGGAATACTGCACCTCGTCCCATGCCCAATAATTTCCCTGGTCGATGGCATTAGTGAGCATACGGACCTCTGATGGTTGCCAGTATTCATCCTCACCATAGTTCCAGCAGCCATGATACCAGGATGTTGAGGCAAGACCAGGGATGTCATTGTAGCACTGCTCCAAGAAACCCTGAAAGTTGGTATAATTCTTATATGGCTCCGTTGGGGCAATATCACTGCCCGGTGCCTTGTCAAGGTAATCAGTACATGATACTGAAGAGAGAGACAGAGCTGCCGCAAACAGCAATGTATATATTTTATTAAACTTTTTCATATTTACGATTCATTTAAAATGTCAGGTCGAAACCTAAGTTAAATCTGCGTACTGTTGGGTAAGCACCTACAGAAGCATTGCCGCTAAAGTTGTTCTCGCGGTCATCCGGCATGTTGGTCCAGAGGAGCAAGTTGTCGCCATTCAGATATACACGGAGTGAATTCAAGTGCATTTGCTTCACCCAAGCACCCCTGAAGGTATAAGCTATCTCGGCATTCTTCAGGCGCAGGAAAGCACCGTCATAGAAGTAACGGGTACCGGCATTTCCCTCATCTGCCACTGAGGTCCAACGTGGCAAAGACAACTCGCCGCTCGGATTGGCTGCAGAAAAGTAAGAACCCTCCTTGAAGGCAATGTGGGTTTCACGCTCAAAGGTTGGGAAGTTCACCTCGCGGGTAACATTGGTTACACCATAGAACTGTACCGTTACACTCAGACCCTTCCACTCTGCTCCCAAGGTTGTACTGAAGGTATTCTCAGGAATAGAGGTGTACTGATAAGGTGCCTTGTCATCTGCTGTAATCTGACCATCTGCATTGAAGTCGGAAATGATGGCATCACCCGTATATTTCTCAGAATCATGGCTACCAAAAGTTGGTACGGCAAAGAGATCATCCCAGTTGCGGATAAAACCATGATCAATGTAACTGTGGTTCTGCCCGATGGCATAACCCGCCTTGTTCAGATAACTTGCCTGAAGCTTTGCGTCATCGGCAAACTTAATCTCGTTGGTAGCATGGGTCATATTGAAGTTTGCCCATGTACGCAGATTCTTGTTCCATGCCTTGTTGATTTTCAGACTTAACTCGTAACCCTTGGCATCCACCGAACCAGCATTGGCAACCGTGTAGCTCATACCATAGTAAGAAGGGATGGAACGGTTGGTTAAGAGTACGTCGGTACGCTTGTCGTTAAACACATCCAGCGAACCGGTAAGCAATCCGCCCAGGAATCCAAAGTCGAAACCCAGGTTGCGCTTCTCTGATGTCTCCCAACGCACGTTAGGGTTTCCGATACGGGTAAGACGATATATAGTATAAGGTGAATCATAAGTGTTATCACCACCCAGATAGGTCTTACCACCATAGGAATACTGGTCGGAATAGAGATAAGAACCTCCGGTAGAATCATCACCGATGCGACCCCAGGATGCACGTACCTTAAACATATCTACATATTTCTTGATGTTCTTCATGAATGGCTCCTCGGTGATAGTCCAGCCGAGAGAAGCTGATGGGAAGAACTTGAAGCGATAGTCGGGACCAAACTTCTCAGAACCGTTGTAGCATCCGTTCAACTCGAGCATGTAGCGCATCGCATAGTTGTATGTGGCACGGAATACCCAGTCTTCACGGTAATGCCTAAAAGAAGAACCGAAGGCATATTCGTTGCGGTTGAATACACCCATTGCGCCCACTTCATGATTGCCGAACTTGCGGTTCCAGTCGAGCTGAGCCAGATAGTAGAGACGGCGATAAGTAGCATTCGTATTTACCTTACCACCATTGATGGTCCAAGCCACCGACTCATGGTAATCCTCGCTCTGGTCATAGGAAACTGAGCCATCATCAGGGTTAATCCACTTCATCTGCGGATCCATATACTGGTCGCTGATACCACGCTTCTCCTCTACCATTGTATTGTCAAGAGAAACCTTGGCAACAAACTTCAGGCCCTTGGTCAGGAAATCGAGTTTCTGGGTAAGAATAAAGTCGGTGGTAATCTGTGTATTGGTACGATTCTCCACACCGCTTCGGGCAAGGCTCATCACAGAGTTAGGACAGTCGGCCTTACGTGGACCATAATATCCATAAGTACCATCTGAATAAATAGGACGCATCGCATCTGGAGCTGCATGATAGACAGAAGCCCAATAAGCACTGGAATCACTCGCCTTATCCCAAGGGAAATGACGGACACCGTTACTACCGAAAAGGTTGGTAGAGAACTGAGTGGTCTTGGTCAGGTTGAAGTCCAGGTTGGCACGCATGTTAATACGATTATAGCCGAAACCAGCCTGATAGCCACGACCGCTGGTGAAGTCCTTGAACAAATCACCCTCATGAGCAAAGTCTACTGCTGCAAAATACTTCACGAGTTTGGTACCTCCCGAAACATCCACGCTGGCATTGTAAGACATAGCTGTGTTGTTGAACAGTTCCTTCTGCCAGTCAACGTTAGGATATCGGTCCCATTCTTCAGCATTGGCAGGATTACGATACTTGTCGATGATGGCCATAGGCTTGTAGGAACCCCAGGATTTTTCGTCGTTAATGTTCAGCTCGCGCTCTACCACTCTATTCAGAAGTCGGAAAGTATCATAAGAATCATACTTCTCTGGCAACTTGGAAACCACCTTCATGGTAGCATTCGCCTTCACGTGTACGGCAGCCTTACCTTCCTTACCACGCTTGGTAGTAATGAGGATGACACCATTACCACCCTTCACACCATAAACGGCAGTGGCAGAAGCATCCTTCAATACAGAGATGCTCTCTACTGAAGAAAGGTCAACGGTGTTCATGGCACGCTCCACACCGTCCACGAGAACGAGAGGGTCGTTGGAACCGTTGATAGAAGTCTGGGTACGGATTACGATCTTAGGATCTTCCTCACCAGGCATACCTGTAGAAGAAAAGGTAACGACACCAGGAAGATTACCCGTCAGTGCCTGACCCAAAGATGAAACTCCGGCATGACGATTCAAGGTTTTCGCATCTGTCTGGGCAATAGAACCGACTACAGAGGCTTTCTTCTGCTGACCATAACCAACCACTACTACCTCGCCCAAGGTATTGTCATCGGTCAAGGTAATCTTAAACTGTCTTTTCTTACCTACTTTAACAGTCTGCGAATCCATACCGATGTAGGTAATGACAAGGGATGAATTTTCTGAAGGCACAGAAATCTGGAAATTTCCATCCATATCCGAAATGACACCCGTAGTTGCATTTCCCTTCACTTTCACAGTAGCACCAATCAGAGGCTCTCCTGTGCCGTCAACAATACTACCCTTCACGGTAATCTTCTGGGCTTGTGCGTTCAAGCTGCAGAAGGCTCCCACGAGGCATAGAGCTGCTGTCCGTTTAAATGTAAACACTTGTTCAATCATGTTGTATCATTTTAATTAAGTTTGTTTCTAGGTGTTATTACTTCTTGTTAAAGAACACGGCTGCAAAGGTAGAAAACTGTCACGAGAACGTGTTTTCTTGATGTTCCAAATGTTTTCACTCTTGTTACAACACACTGTAACTGTCACATTTCCTGCATTTTATGATAAAGGAGAAAAAGAGATATAACGTCACAAAAAAATGGCGCATATCACTATGCACCATTCTCGTAAACAATTAAAACTTGTTTCACAACAATCTTGTCATTCATCAATATGAACTGTTTTCTTTATATAAAAGCATAAATCTAAAAATAAATTCAGCAATTAATTCTTCACAAGTCTCACACCATAAATCTGTCCTACCTGCTTGCCCTTGTGAGCTACAAACTTCACTCTTACTTCCTTCTTGCCCTTAACAAACTCAGAAGGAATGGCATAATCAACGGTCTTAAACTGAGTGGTGCGCCAACGATGGCTATTGTTTACACTCGTGAGAAGATGGTTGTCGATATAGATGTCAAACTCACTGGTGCGCCATTCATCCTGACCCCAGAACTTGAGCTGGAGACTAAGGTTAGTCTCTCCCTTGGTCTGCATCAGATAGCTGAAATAATGACCATCCTTTGCATCACGGAAGAATACACCTTCTGTATTACCCTTGTCCGAATTATCGGTCTCCATACGATGGTCAGTCTCCGGCTGTTGTTCACCTGGGCTCACCTTATCCACAATTCTAGCCTCCAAAGCCTGACGGGCATTTTCCTCATCAGCCAACTTCTGCATATAAGCCTTGTACTCATTCTCGCCAAGTGCCAACCAGTACATCATATATCGAGAATCGTGAATTTCGAAGAACGGCTGCAACTCGCCTTCGATGGCATTCTCCATGTGGGTGGCAAGCTTAAAGTGCAATGGCTTGCCAGGAATTGGCTTCAGGTCTTTGGCAATGTCGTCGAGATGTTTCGGCAACAGAATAGGAGCCTTGTCAAGAGCCAGTTTCTTTCCACTGGCATACTGTCCGAAACGGCTGTCATCGGCAATGAGTCTACGCATATCCTCCTTACCGGTCTTCATGCCGAGCAGGATAGGCCCATACATGATTGCCACATACTGAGGCACATTGATCATCGGTTTGATGTAAGCGTGCATAGGCATCGAAATCTTTACCTGGTCACCCTTCTTCCATTTGCGCTTGATGCAGACAAATCCATTCTCCTCATAGCTGTCGGCATCAAAACCAACACCCGTCACGGTGAAGTTATCACACCAGGATGGCTTGCGGACTTTCAGGATGAAAGTTCCCTTACCCTTGGCTACTTCTACAACAGATGTCTCAGCATACGGGAAGGCGGTCTGCTGACGAATCACCATCTTTCTATCCTTCCAATTCAACTCGGATGCCACGAAGAGATTCACGTACAGGGCATCGTTCTCCGCCTTCACACCCTTTTCGTGCGTCCAGACAAACTGTCCATACTTTCCGTGGTCTTCCATTCCTGTTCCCACGCAGCACCACATCGCCTCATTAGGGGCAGAATAGTTGCGGTAATGGCGAGGACGGGCGGGAGTGAAATAGACATAGCCGCCATGTTGCGGATGCTGGGCAGAGAGGATATGGTTGAACATCGCAGTCTCGTAAAAGTCGCCATACATGCCATTAGGCTTTACTCGATTCAAATCCTCGGTAAGCTTCAGCATATTATAAGTATTGCAAGACTCCGGTCCATCGATGTCGTTGATATAGTCGATGCAATTTTCCTTAGTCGGAAAGTGCTCACGCCTGCTGTTACCTCCCAAAGCCAGCGAACGCTGACGTGTCACAATTTCCCAGAAATACTCGCTGGCATTGTGATACTGCACATCATGGGCCAACTCAGCGATGCGCTGATAGCCGATAACCTTCGGAATCTGCGTATTGGCATGCATATTGTCAAGGCAGTCCTTGCCGTTTTCCAGAGGAACAAGCAACATTCTGTGGGAGAAGCGGCGGGCACAATCCAGATATTTCTGCTCTCCGGTAATGGCGTATGCATCAGCAAGCACCTCGTTCATGCCTCCATGCTCGTTGCCGAGCATTTTCTCCATCTGTTCGTCGTTCAGATCACGCGTAATGTCCACAGCCCAATCGCAGAACTTCAGAAAAAGATTCTTTGCCTGTTCATTGCCGCAATAGAGCCATGCATCACGAAGACCTGCATACATCTTATGAATGTTATAGAAAGGTGCCCATGTTCCGAAGTAAGGTCCGAAATCGCCCTTACTGAAAGCTGTCCACATCTTGGCACTATTCGGAACACCACCTATATAGTTATGACACCAGGCTTCAGGACGCTGATTGTTGGCATCAAGCACCAGCTGGAGTTCGGATATCATATATTCCATGCGCCTGCGGCACTCCTCATTGCCTGTGGCCGCATTGATGGCAAGGGCCGACAGATAATGTCCACCCACATGTCCGTCCAGTCCATCCCAGTTGGGATAAGAAGGTTTGCGAGGCTGCAAGCCAGCCTCCTTGCGATAAGGGGCCAGCATACGGTCGCAATCATATTTCAGGAGCACCTGCACGTTCAAGTCGCGAGCATGCTTCAATGGTCCGTCAAGAAGGGTGATGTCGCCCAGCGGGAACTCATCCTTATAAAGTTTATCTTGCGCCACAACACCCAAAGCAGGCGCAATACTCAACAGAGCAATCATTAGTTGTTTCTTCATAATTTGATGTCAGTTGATTAAATTGTTATTTGTGGATGCAAAGTTAAGCCAAAAAACAGGATTCTTCTTTTTCACATGTTTCAAATAGTTTAAATGAGGTAACACATAAGAAGAGGGTGCGTCATAATATGATTTTAATACTTGATATATACAGAAAAAACAACATCAATGAAACGTCTCGGTTTTAGTGCCGAGAAGTCTCATTGATGTATCATGGAAGTCTCACTTAATATTCTATCTCAAAACCACCTTCTTGCCATTATGGATATAGATACCCTTGGTTGGGTGTTCTACCCGCTGACCCTGAAGCGTGTACCAGCCGGAGTTCTGTCTGGTCCCCTGACCGCTGATATTCTCAGCACTCTCAACCTGCCCGATGCCCGTAGTGCCATCGTTCCAACCACCATCGATGCTTCTTGAACGGGAAGCACTGGTCATGGAAATCTTCAGATGACCTACCACTACCTCAAGCCATGAACCACTGCCACCCCAGCTGTTTGCCACAGGAGTGAAGCGGAAGTGATAGTAACCCGTGTGGGAAGCGGTGAATCGTACCTGACCACTATTGCTGCCATAAGTATTTGCACCGGTGCTCTTGTTCACATTCTTGGTACACTGGATAATCTGAGAACCCAGCACGTTGTTGCTCTCGTCGAGAACCTCACACTTCAGATAAGGAGACCCCGACCACGCCACGGCATTATAAGAGAATACATAGCTGCCCTGCTTCAACGAGAAGCCATAGCCCCAAGTAGAACCAAACTCAGCGTAGCCTGACTTGCTGGCATCGCTCTGACGGATGTAAAGACCCGTAGAAAAATCACCACCGGCAAACTGGAAGATGCGTGGGCCGCTGCCAGCTGCACCAGCAGCCTTCTGCTCTCCGGCATCAACAATCTTCCATCCGGCAGGAACCTGTCCCACGGCATTCAGCGCCAGCGGATTTCCCTTGAAGTAAAGAGCCACATTGCCTACCAGAGCCTCAACCCAGGCACCACCTGTGCCCTTGGCATCTGCCACAGGGGTGAAACGTACACGGTAATTGCCCTTGATCATGGAATAGAACGAGAGAGAAACCCTGGTGGTACCCGAGAGATAAGCACCCGCCTTGCCATTCGCATTGCCATTTGCCTTGACGATGGTAGAAGCAAGAACAGCATTCTGAGGGTCGAACACCTCTACCTTCATATATGGAGCACCCTTCCAGGCAGCCACATTGCAGCTCAGCTCATACTCGCCATATACCAGAGGCAGGGTATAACCGTTGGTATTACCATATTCTATATAGCCAGCCTTATCGGCAGAAATACTTCTCACATAGAAAGCATTCTTGAAATCACCAGAGAAATTCATGATGCGTGGACCGCTCGACTTATTGCCGGCATAAACCTGGCTGCCATTGTCTGCCACCGTCCAGCCCGAAGGAACATATCCGCTGCCATCGCCCCACGACTTGATGATGTTCTCGCCCTGGGTATTGCCAGAAGTAGAAGAACCGGTAGAAGGCTGAGTGGTCTGGTTTGAAGAAGATGTGCCAGCAGACTTATGAGCATAGTCTTTCTTGGAATACTCGTAATACCAGTAGAAGCAGGTCTGACCGCAAGCCTCCGGATTAGCCTCCAATCCAGCCTTGATTTGACCAGTTTTCAGGAAGTTGTCGATATCAAGATAATCATCAGTGCTAGTCAGCGTCATGCTGATGTTTCCGAAATGATCCATCACCTTCTTCCAGGCATTGCCCCATTTGCTGGTAGTGGCAGTTCCCCATGAACCCAGGTTGCTGGCCACCCACTGTCCAAACTCATTATACTTACCTGCACCAGGTCTCTCCGGACTCCAGTCTATCTCAGAAACAAGAATCGGTTTATTTTTTACCACAGGCACCTGCTTCTGGAAATTATAGATGAAAGCATTGGAATCATAGTTCTTATCACTTGCACCATACCATCCTGGATACACATGAACGGCATAGCCGAAGTTGCTGTCGGAAACAGGATAAGAGGCATAATTCTCATACTGGCTCTGATAGCCTGTGCCAGGAATCCAGATAATACCCTTGAAGCCATTCTTGCGAATCACATCAACCACTGGCTGGAAATAATCTCGCATGGCTGTGGCAGAACTCTGACCATACCTATTATATATATGAACAGGCTCGTTGGCAAGTTCCAGGGATACGATGCCTGAATTATTCTTCACCCAACTGTTGCTGGAAACAATGTTCCACACCGTTTTAAGATAATTCTGATAAGCATCGCCTACCTTCAAATCCTTAGGACATACGCCTGGAGGACGAATCACCACATACAAGCCATGATTGATGGCCTTCTGCGCAATAGGCAGATAAAGGGCATCAAGATACTTCTGCAAACGGGTAGCACTGAAACGCGATATATTAGCCTCTCCAGTATCAGAACCCGTTGACTTCTTATTGGGATCATTGGTCCAGCCTGGTTCGAGATGAAGACGGAAGATATTACAATAAGTGCCTTTAGCTGGATTTTGGAGTGCTCCGAAAATCTTGTCGTAATAGCTAATGCATGGCTGAATATTGTTATCAGTACAAGTATTACCCCAACGGTATTTGTTGAAGTAAGGACTCGGTGTATCCATCACACCATGCAAAACCACTTTGTTGCCATAGGCATCATTCAACTGATTGCCATTCACATGAAGCGGCGAAACCACTCCAAACTGGGCGAACAGACATGACGGTAGCAACACAGCCGCCAATATCGCCAAAAATCTCTTTTTCATTTGTTTTTAGGTTGAAATATAGAAGTTTAAAATTGTTATGATGCCGATGATTTTCACCGGCTTTTGTTATTTAAGTTGTTAAAACGCCGCAAAAGTAGCGATTTATTCGATTCATAACTTTATTTCATGTAACAAATGCTTTGTGATGGCTATCATGTCGAATAATTATCTAAAAGTGTCTGTTTTATAACACAGAAAAGATGCCCTCGCGTCTTTTGCTAGGACATCTTTTCTGTTGCTACTCCCTAAACTTCCACCAATCCAATACGATCGTCTTATCTTCATCAATCATAAAGTTCATACCAATCTTT
>ERZ791912.182-NODE-182-length-43813-cov-87.373715_pt1 | contig 43813 bp, 31 predicted proteins | sample MGYA00510141_ERZ791912 | MGnify/ENA primary metagenome ERZ791912 (study PRJEB30046, sample SAMN00792082) | human gut metagenome | study: EMG produced TPA metagenomics assembly of the A metagenome-wide association study of gut microbiota in type 2... | reverse complement strand
GGTCTCTACGTCATCATCGCCGTAGCCGGATACTTTAAATGGAAGAAGATGATGAAAAAGAGTTGATAGTTTATAGTTATTAGTTTATAGACGGAAAAAGGAAGCCAAGGCAAATACAAACTTGCCAGGCTTCCTTTTATTTCATTTATATAAACGAGAACCACTATACCAAGGTTCCGTGCTTATCTATGTGATCAGGGCTTCTTTAGAAAAAAAACGCCCTAGAATTACTTCTTTACTTTCAAGCCGCTCTCGATGCTTGCCAGTTCATCGCTGAACTCAGCGTCCACCTTCAAGCGTTCCTCCACCTTAGTAGTACTGTGGATAACGGTGCTATGATCACGATTACCAATCAGTTTGCCTACTCTCGAAGCCGGCATCTTGATAAGTTTCTGTGCCAGATACATCGCCACCTGACGTGCCTCCACATACTCACGCTTGCGGCTCTTGCTGTTTACGGCAGCCACTGTCACCTTATAATGAGAGCATACAGCCTCTACCACTTCATCAAGGGTGAGAGTCTTGGTACTTTCCTCTACCTTCACGGCACGCTTTACCACGCGTTCTGCCAACTTGATATCGATGCTGCTGTTGTAGACGATGCTATAAGCCAACAGGCCATTGATGGCACCCTGCAAGTCACGAACACTACCGTTACAGGTCTGGGCGATGTAAGAAACCACATCCTTAGGAATCTTCAAGCCGTCTTTGCGAACCTGACTGCTCACGATATCGACACAAAGTTCCACATTTGGCTTCTCCAACTCAGCAACCAATCCACAAGAGAAACGGGTAATCAGACGATCAGGCATGTCCTTCAACTCCACAGGAGGTCGGTCGCTTGCCAGAATGATTCGCTTACCATTGCGGAAGAGGTGGTTGAAAATATGGAAGAAGGTGTTCAAGGTCTTAGCCTTTCCTGCCCAATCCTGCACATCATCCACAATCAGAATATCGATAGACTGATAGAAGTTGATGAAATCGTTGCTTGCATTATGCAGCACTGCATCCGTATATTGCGTCTGGAAGAGGCGGGCACTTACATAAAGCACTCGTTTCTGAGGATACAGCTGCTTGGCTCTCAATCCGATGGCATTCACCAAATGAGTCTTTCCGCTACCAGAAGGACCATAGACGAACATCGGGTTAAACTGCGTAGTGTTCGGATGCTCAGCAATAGACAATCCCACCGAACGAGGCAGCTTGTTGCTGTCTCCCTCTACGTATGTATTAAAGGTGAGCTTTGGGTCAAGCTGGGTATCAATGTCTTCCTGCTGCTGAACATCGGCAGGCATTCCTACCTGCTGATTCATCGCATTTCGCGAGGTATCAACATCGTCGCTCGCTTCGGCATCTACTCCCTGCGCCACAGGCTGCTGTTTATCAGCAGCTACCACGCGATAGGTGAGACGGATTCCATCGCCAAAATTTCGATGAAGTACCTTACTTAACAAGCCAACATAATTCTGTTCCAAGTACTCGTATACAAACGGACTTGGAACTTGAACCAATAAAGTCTTAGTCGAAGGTTTATACGACTCGAAGACTATTGGTCTAAACCATGTATTATATTGCTGCTCCGAAACATTATCCTTTATGAACAAAAGACTATTGTCCCAAAGCGCCTTTGGACTTGCTAACATTGACACTTATTATCTAATATTTTAAATTGTTTAATTAACCTATTTTTAAAGATTTTGAAATATCTCCACACCACCTGGATGCGAAATCGGTTGCAAAGTTACGAAAAAAAACGGAGAGTAGCAAATCACCCCATTTATAATATTTTAAGACACACTTGCAACCAGCTGAGAATCAAGCAACTAAGAAAGTTATCCACAGTTGCGTTTTAGTGACAGTGAAACAATTTTGAAACACCCCGAAATGGCTAAACTACAACAAGTTCGGTTCACATTTCGGGGCGTGAAACATCGTCTTTATTATTTAGACAAAATTAATTTAAGCTGTTTCCTGATTTCCTAGCATTTTAGGACAAAAACGTCCCTTTTACTTGTCTTTCTTGCCGAAGATAGAGAAGTGAACATAACGCTTTGGATGCGCCTTCAGGTCGATAACCAGAGAATCTGCGTGCGACATCGTAGAGGTCAGGTTGTCATAGAGCTTGGTATCGTTCATCAACAAGCCCAGACTACCCTTTCCGCTGTTCAACTGGTCGGTAAACTTCTGCGCACCCTCCAGTGTGGCATTCACTCTGTTGAGTGTGCCCTGCACATCGAGGCTAGCCAGGTTTGCCGTCAGTCGATAGGTATTATCGAGCACGCCATTCGCCTTGCCAATCATGCCAGGCACCTGCTTGTTGAGACCAGCCATCAGCGTATTCAACTCTCGGGTAGAAACGGTGAGGTTGTTGGTGATAGTCTCCACGTTGTGAAGCGAAGCTGCCAGGGCAGGATCAGCCAGAAGGGCATTCACGTTTGTGAGGATGGAATCCAACTTAGGCAACATCTTCTCTACCACCGGCACCAGTTCAGCTGCCTTTCCCATCATTCCGGCGTTCACATAGCCAGGAATAATATCACCTGGTTCTATTCTCTGGCGCGGATTGTTGGCAAGCAGAAGGTTCACCTGGAGATTGCCCATGATGTCTTTCTCTATCTCAGCCTTGCTCCCCGCAGGAATTCTCAAATCCTTATTGATGTCGGCCTTCACCTTGATAGGGCCATCACCCGAATAGTCGAAATCCACCTTGTCTACCGTTCCCACCTTGTAACCATCGGCATAGATAGGAGTAGAGGCGCCCAGACCCTGGATGTCATCAAACGTCATATAATAGGTGTTGTTGGTGGAAAACAGGTTGATGCCTTTCAGAAAATTGATTCCGAAATACATCACCAAGATACCAACAACAGCTACCAACGCTATCCTAATTTCCTTTGTAAGTTTCATATCTATCTAATTTTGTTCTTTTTATTATCTGTTCCTATTCTGCTTGAATTCTCGGATAGCCTGATTCACATCATACTTCTCCCCATTCTTGAAGGCAATGATGAATGCTTCCGGGAACTTCTCCATCTTTTCCTTGCGCAAGCGATAAATCTCATTATAGTTGGTAGATGCTCCCAAGGTGTATTTCACCAGGTTGCCCTCCTGGAAGCTGTCGAATTCCGTTTCACCCTTGAAATGAGCATCGCCCTTTCGGAGATTCCGATTGCCTACGAATATCTGAAGTTTGAACACCGGTGCATCTTTCGGAGCATTTCGCGACTGAGAAGCTACCGTATCAGCCTTTCTGTCAGAATCATCAGTTTTTGCTGCTCTCGTTCTTCTTACGGGTTCCTGCTTCTTCACCCTTCTGTTTTCCGCCTCTTCCTTATAAGAATCCGGAACGATTTTCGGCAGGGTGCTTTCCTGTCGATTCGCAGCACGATAAGGCACGGAAACCGACCGGTCGTACTTGTTCTTATACTTGGCGAAAGCCTCGTAGATGCCTTTGGCGATGTCGTCAACCTTGGCATTATCATTCAAGAGCCGCTCCTCATCAGGCGTAGTGATGAAACCCAACTCTATCAGACAGCTCGGCATCGAAGTTTCTCTAAGCACCAGGAATCCAGCCTGATGTACGCCCTTATCAGGACGACAACCGCTATCGCACACGCTGCGCTGAATCATTCGAGCCAGATCCACGCTGCGCTCCATGTTCTTACCCTGGATGAACTCGAAGATGATGTAACTCTCAGAAGATTTCGGGTCGAAACCTTCGTAAGTCTGCTCGAAGCCCTTCTCCATCGAAATCACTGAGTTCTCTCGCATCGCCACATCCAGATTGTCCTTGGCGCGGTGCATACCCAGCGTATAGGTTTCGAAGCCACGTGCCACCTTGCCTGCCGGAAGCGCATTGGTATGCACGGAGATAAACAGGTCGGCATTGGCACGATTGGCGATATTCGCACGCTCGTGAAGCGGAATAAACACATCCTGCTTTCGGGTATAGATAACACGCACCTCAGGCATGTTCTGTTCCACGTATTTACCGAAGCGCAGAGCCACGGTAAGATTGATATTCTTCTCCATGGAGATGGCACCTCTTGCACCAGCATCATGGCCGCCATGTCCTGGGTCGATAACCAGCGTAAAACGCTTGTTGGCTGCGAACGCCGTCACTACCAGCATACACATCAAAGCCAACAGCAATGTTATTTTCTTACACATCATTCAGATGATTTTGCAAAATTACTACTTTATTATCAGAAAACCTAAATCTACAGTTAAGTTTTATCATTTGTTAATACAACTTCCACCCCAGCGCCGTCACTATCGGCTCCCATCGGCGGATTTATCTTGGTAACAGACAATTGTATTTCCTTGATGGAAGGATAGGCGGCAAAGAGCGAATCGCCGATTCTGCCAGCCACATGCTCAAGAAGCTTGCTAGGCTTCGCCATTTCTCTTTTCAGCAGTTCATACACCTCGGCGTAATTGATGGTGCCGCTGAGTTCATCGGTCTGCATGGCACGGGTGAAATCGTATTCCAGCGACAGATTGACGAGATAATCGTTGCCCACCGTATTCTCTTGCTCCAGCACTCCATGATAGGCATGGAAGCGAATATTCTTAAGAAAGATCTTACTGCTCTTCACCATCGCCAGCATTTTCTAGAGAGTTATTTTCTTCAACACCATTCCTTTCATCAACAACGTTCTTCTCCTCTCCATTCTCTTCGTTGAGATACTTCTTAAGGGCTCTCTCCACTCCCACACGCCAGGTGTTGAGGGTTTCAGAGGTAAGCTGAAGCTGATCAACCAGTTTGATGACGTTGGCGATAGGCATGCGATAGCGCAGTACGCCGGAAATCAGCTTGGCATAGTTCCAATACTCCGGATTGAACTTCTCGCTCAATCCCTCGACGGTAATCTTATAGCCACGCTTGTTGACAAACTGGAAGTCGTATCGTTTCTGTCCCTCTCCGGTCACAGTCTTGATAATCTTTCCCTTGGTCACGGATTTCGGGAGCATGATGCCTTCGTCTTCATCCTGCAAACCTGTAAATATCTCGTATGGATGCCCGTTGAGCAATCCCACCAGGGCAACCCATTTTTCTTTATTATTCTGGTATCTCACCACATCACACTCCAATTCCTTAGGGCGCACTTCCACCACCTCCGGGTCGCAGAGGGTACCATGCGTCTCATTAGAGATCATTTTAGCCAAAGGTAGATGGAGTTTTTCCCAATCGGTGGTTTCTCCATCAAAATGCTCGTGAAGAGTAGCCAAACCGGCCTTCATCTCCGCCAGAAAAGCCTGGCTAGCTTCTTCGAAGCTCATATCTTCAGTATATTTCATATCAAACGTTTAATAATTAGCTGCAAAATTAAAACAATATTTCTAAAATATGAAACGTTTGGGCAGATATTTCTTCAAAAATTCGCTGATTGAACGATAATTAACCAAAAAATGCTATAGAAGACGGCTGTTTTCGGAAAACTTTCTGTATCTTTGCATTAAAAAAGGAAAAAAGATATGGAATCAATCAAGAACAGAACCTCTATCCGCAAATATGCCGACAAAGAGGTTACAGATGAACTTTTGAACCAGTTGCTCGAAGAGGCGATGCGCACCCCTACCATGGGCAACCTGCAGCTCTACAGCGTGGTGGTAACCCGAAGCGAAGAAGGCAAGAAAGCCCTGGCTCCTGCCCACTTCAACCAGCCGATGGTAACAGGCGCTCCTGTGGTGCTCACCATCTGCGCCGACTATCGCCGCACCACCCTCTGGGCGGAAAACCGCAAGGGTACTCCGGGATACGACAACATCCTCTCGTTCATGAATGCGGCTACCGACGCCCTGCTCTTCACCCAGACATTCACCAACCTGGCAGAAGAGGCTGGTTTGGGTACCTGCTTCCTGGGCACCACGGTCTACATGCCAAAGATGATCATCGACACTCTGAAACTGCCGAAACTCGTGATGCCAGTTGCTACACTCACCGTAGGATGGCCAGCCGAACAGCCTGCCCAGACCGACCGCCTGCCATTGCGCAGCATCATCCACAACGAGCATTTCGAGGATTACAACCCAGAAAAGATAGATGATTTCTACGCCGAGAAGGAAGCACTGGAAGAGAATAAGGAGTTTGTACGCATCAACAACGTAGAAACCCTAGCCCAGGTATTCACCGACATCCGATATACCAAGAAGGATTGCGAAGCCATGAGCATCGGTTTTCTCGATGCCCTCAAGCAGCAGGGATTCCTCAAGTAAACAAAAAAGCGCATCAGAATTCTGATGCGCTTTTTTGTTTACTTGTTAAAACCGGTAACCTCCACGTATGGAGCCTGACCTCTGCCATCCTCATTGCGATAAGAAACCTTGATCTTCTTACACTCATTCGGCATCAGACTGAAGTAGTTGTCGCTGTAGATAACAGGCAGAATCTGCTCGCCATCACCACCCTTTAGATTCAAACGGAGCAGAAGAGCCGGCACATGACCCGTGTTGCGGATTTCAACCTCGCCAATCCACTCTTCACCCTGCTGAACAAAGCGCTTGCCACTGATGGCAACCGTTGCCTTTGGCAGTTTAGAAAGTGCCTGGAGATTATCCTCCTCCTTACCCATCACGTAGAAGTTGTCAGATACCACCTGGTTGTTCTGCTGAAGCGTCAACTTAATGTAATAAACAGCCTCATCCGGCTCGCTTACGCTTACCGCATCAAGAGTCTGGTCTTCACCCACATTCACTTCCTGGCTTTCCTCCTTAATCAGTTTTCCGTACATATCGAAAATCTGAGCCTTAGCCACCAGACCGTTCTTGGCACCACCGGCAAAGTTAACCACCTCGGCAACCTTCTTCACTGGATTATACTGGATATGCAATGGCTCACAAGCCTTCTTCACACCAAAGTAAGCAGCGGTTGGCTCGAAGTAATAATCATAGGTACACCAAACCATGCTTGGCCAGCAGGCATGACTCATCCAGATGAGCAGACCCAAACGGTCTTGCTGGGAAGACTCATACATCGCACGGTAACCATCATAGTTGAGCCACTGTGCCCACTTGGTAAACTGCTCTGCACTCTGAGGCTTGCCATATCGCTTTTCCATGATGTTGTTGAAAGATTCACCTCCCTGGGCACCCTTCAATGTATAATCATGCTGCCCCCAGGCATCGCTCTGTGGCCACAGATGCTCCGGTTCCATCATTCTGCTCAGAGACTCGAAGGTAGGCACATTCGGCATACCACGCTCTGAATGCAGCTTATGGCTCTGGTTAGCGAAGTAGAAAGATGGTGACTTCATCTGGTAAGGACCATGACCGCTGACACCGAGGTCGGCTGAGCTAGGAATATACCCCAACTGTGGATGGATATCCTTGACCTGCTCTCTCAGCACCTTGTCGATGGATGCAGGAGGGAAGCCCTCGTTTCTACCGCAATAGATACCGATACAAGCATGGCTGCGGATGCGGGAGATGTAATCGGCAGAGTTCTCGAGGAACATCTTGTCGTCATCAGGATCTGGTCCGTCCCATGGGTTCGCCAGCCAGAAGTCCTGCCATACCATAATACCATACTTATCGCATGCCTCATACAGTTCCTCATCGCCTATCTGACCTACCCAGTCGCGAATCATATTGTAGTTCATCTCCTTATGATAACGCACGGCAGCATCATATTCACGTCCGCGATAGTTGAGGTTGGTCTCCGAGAAGCCCCAGTTACCGCCCAGCGGGTTCAGTCGCTTGCCGTTGATGTAAATCTTGGTCTGGGTCTCCAGGTCGGTATAGCTCATCTGGCGGATACCAGCCTTATAGGTCAGCTCAGAAAGCATCTCGCCGGAAGCCTTATCCGATACCTTGAATCCGGCATCATATAAATAAGGTGAACCATAGCCGTTAGGCCACCAGAGATTCATGCGCTGGTTCTTGAGCTGCGGATAATCAGCAGGCGCAAAAGCCACCTCACGCTTCTCGTTTGGCTGCAGACTTACTTCCTTCTCGAACTTAATTTTTCCGATATAACCCGTCAGTTTCACGGTCTTTGCCACAGCGTCCGCATTCTGCAGGAACACAGATGGTGTCATCGTTGCCAGGGTATCAGGCAAGTTCAGGGTGGATGTAACCACTGGGTCTGAAACACTTACGCCATTATCATGTGTAAGATACACATCATTCCAAATACCGATTTCACGACCTGGGGTATTGGTAATCCAGTCCCATCCGATAGATGCGTGGAAGGTAGGATTATCAGCACCTAACTCACCACCGTTCAAATCGGTGTTCTGAAGATTCTTCTGCTTCACCACGCCGAAGTGGGCATTCTTGATGACATGCACCTCCAACTTATTAGCACCTGGCTTCAACTTTCTGGTCACGTCGATGCGGGAACGGATAAAGGCACCGTCGATTCTGCCTATCTTCTCACCATTCAGCAATACATCCGCCTTCCAGTTGATACCATCGAAGTTAAGATAGGTATGCTGATTCCTGTTGGCAGAAGGCTGATGGTTGATGGTGGTACGATACCAGAAATCAGAATTGAAGAACGACTCCGAAATCTGTCGCATATTGTCATCGTAGCGGTTATCAGGCACCGCCCCGATATTCATGTAGCTGGTAAGCACGGTACCCGGCACGGTAGCCTGAATCCAGGCATTGCTTCCCTCGCGGCGCAGCTGCCACTGGTTGAGCATCTGCTTGCCATTCTTGGAAGCCAGCGTATTGGCTGCCTCGGCATGCAAACCGCCCTTACCCATCACCTGCATCTCAGACAAGGCGAATCGGCCGGAAGCATCCGGTTCTATCAACTGCAATCTCACATATCTGCCATGGCCCTTGCAAGCCACCTTCTCTACCAGTCCCTTCTGTTTCTGCTGTCCCAGGGTAGCAATATCGCTCCAGCTCTTGGCATCATTAGAAACCTGAATCTTTCCATGGCGAGCCTTGTTTACCCAGAAGAGATTCACCTGGTCGAAGTCGGCCTCTGTACCTAAATCCACATAGAGCCACTGTGCCTTGGAACTCAACTTATCGGTTAAATCAGATTTCCATACACTTGAGAAGTGCATGGATGGACGCCATGAAGTGGTGTTATCGATGAGTTTGATACGCCACCAAGCCGCACCCTTCATCTTCATTTCGATGCGAACATGCTCATAGTTGCCCTGCTTCTTTAAAGGAATGTTAACATTCAGTTTTCTAAGCGGCAGGCGCACCACGTCCTGGAATTTATTAGGGTCGGAGCTCACCTGCTGCTTGGTAGCCTCACCAGGAAGTCCAGCGTCTTTCTCCTCGCCGAGCACCTCCCATTTGGTACCATTGTGCGAACCCAAAACTCGGATTACATAACCTTCGGAAGCCTTTTCCTTGTAGTAAGCCAGCTCACCGGTGAACTTCAGGTTCTTGAGGTTCACCTTCATGGCTTCCCAGTTGAACTCCACGAAAGCATCTTCACCTTTAATATATTGGCTTGTCACCGTATTGCCGTCAATCATCTTCTCCTTGTCACGGTTAGACAGCTCGCCCTCATTGGTTTTCACGCTCAAGAACGAAGGAGCCTTACTGGTGATGATTCCATCGGTTACGAGATGTCCCGTAAGATTGAAATCAGCATTGGATGAAGTATACACCATTCGGTTCAAGGCGATGTTCCTATAGGTTTGGTCCTTCACCATCTTAGGAGCCGTAAACTGTGATGGGCATCCCGGATATTGTCCGATGCCCCTAGTTTCGGTCAGATTATCAGCAAACGTCAAGCCTAGACTTTGGCTGAGTAAAGCTAAACACATAACTGCTTGTTTCATCATTTTTGTTTATTGAATAATTGATCTTACTAAGTTTTTGTGCAAAGTTACAAAAAAAATAGATACCTCACTATATTTTAAACTAATTTATTTATTCTTGTAGATTTTAAGGGCAGAAAAAGGGGTATCAGATTAATAAGAAAAAGCGCATCGGCAACTTTTATAAGTCCGATGCGCTTTTATATTTGATATACGAATCAACAGTCAACGATAAAACAGACTGTCAACTATAAACTGTTAACTATAAACTATTAACTTTCCCCTACTCCACAACAATAGGCTTGTACTTTGGTACCAATGCCTTCATAATGCACCAGCCTACCAGGTAAGCCACACTACAGATGCAGAATACAATCATATAAGCACCTGGCTTGCCATCGAAGCCCATGAAACTGAAGGCTGAACCCTGACCCTCTGCATAGGTAAAGAGCATACCAGAACCCTTATTAATAAGGAAAGAACCGATACCACCAGCCATCGCACCAATACCTGTGATTGTAGCAACAGTTGACTTAGGGAACATATCACCGATGGTAGAATAGAGGTTGGCAGACCAAGCCTGATGACCCGCACCGAGCAAACCGATGATGATAGCTGGCCACCATGCACTGTACTCACCCATAGGCTGAGCAATCAGACCGAGCAATGGGAAGCAGGCGAAAATCAACATCGCACGCATTCTACCGATATATGGATTCATACCCTTCTTATCTACAAAGTAAGTTGGCAAGTAACCACCACCAATACTCAATACGGTTACAATCGCATAAAGAGTAAAGATGAGGGCAATACCCATACCCGAATCAGAAGAGTAACCATACTGATCTGAGAAGTAAGCTGGAGCCCAGAAAAGGAAGAACCACCATACACCATCAGTCATCAACTTACCCACGATGAACGACCAGGTCTGGCGATAGCTGAAGCACTTCAGGAAGCCGATGGTCTTCTCCTCAGTTGCCTCTGCGTTCTGATTCTCAGCCTCAACCTTGTCAAGGTCTTCATCCTGCTCAATGTAAGTAAGCTCAGCCTTGTTTACATGCTTGCTCTCAGATGGCTTCTCATAAAGCCACATCCAGAGACCCATCCATACATAACCGAGCACACCGATGATGATGAAAGCCCACTCCCAGCCCATGCTGCGAGCCAACAATGGAATGGTAGCTGGAGCTGCCAAGGCACCTACAGATGCACCACTATTGAAGATGGCTGTAGAGAAAGCACGGTCTTTCTTTGGGAAATACTCAGCGGTTACCTTGATGGCTGCAGGGAAGTTACCAGCCTCACCCACAGCAAGAATCAAGCGGCAAGAGAGGAACAACCATACACTGATGGTGGCGATAGCTACAGCTGCATCACTGCCAGCCTGTACCATGCGGAGTGCCTCGATAGAATCGTAACCCTCGATCTGCATAGCTACCCAACCGCAACCTGCGTGCATCACAGCACCGGTTGACCATACGAAGATGGCAATGAGATAACCCTTCTTGGTACCCATCCAATCTACGAACTTACCTGCAAAGAGGTTGGCGATGGCATAGAAGATGGAGAAAAGACCGGTAATCGTACCGTAGTCGTCATCAGTCCAGTGGAATTCTGGAGCGATGAAGTCTTTCCATGTTAATGACAGAACCTGGCGGTCCATGTAATTGACTGTGGTAGCAATGAAAAGCAACGCACAGATTACCCAACGGAAGTTGGACATTTTACTTGTTGAAATAGGACTCATTTGTCTCAGTTTTTAAGCGTTTTGTTTTGTTATTCTAATGTAGGGATCTTCACTACCTGCATATCGTTGTAGATAAGATTCTCGCCAGCCATACCCCAGATAAAGGTATAGTTGCTGGTACCTGCAGCGCAGTGGATAGACCATTCAGGAGCAATGACAGCCTGCTCATTGTTCAACCAGATAGGACGTGTCTCCTGTGGTTCACCCATGACATGGAGAATCTTCTGACCCTCTGGTACATTATAATAGAGGTAAGTCTCCATACGGCGGAGGTGAGTATGAGCTGGCATGGTGTTCCATACAGAACCCTCCTTCAACTCGGTAACACCCATCTGCAGCTGGCAGGTACGGACACCAGCAACGCCATCGATGATCAACTGGTGGATCACACGGTCGTTGCTCTCCTTCAGGCTACCAGCCTTGATGTTGTTGGCATCCTTCAGGGTTACCTTCTTGGTAGGATAGGTCTGATGAGCGCAGGCACTGTTCATATAGAACTTAGCAGGCTTGGCAGCATCCTTGCTGCTTACCTCGATGCTCTTGGCACCACGACCTACATAGAGAGCCTCCTGGAAACCAAGAGTATATTTCTTGCCATCTACGGTAACTGTTCCCTCGCCACCGATATTGATGATACCCAACTCACGGTTGTCGAGCAGATTCTTCTGATCGTTTGGCTTATCGGTATAAAGCGGAGCAATAGAAGTGAGCTTCAAAGGAGCGGTTGTTGGCTCTGCACCACCGATGAGGAAACGGTCGAACATAGTGTAGGTCCAGTTTACCTCACCTGGAGCGAACACCTTCTCGATAGCGAACTCGCTGCGGAGACGCTCGGTTGTATAATGCTTGGCATCCATAGGATTGCTCGCATAACGAACGTTATAGTTAGTGTAGGCATTTTCTGCCTTTACTTCGTATCCACACTTACCACACTGGCCAAAAGCCTGACTTGCTGTTAATACCATTGCTGCTAATATTAATGTTAATTTCTTCATTGTTATTACTTTGAACTTTGAATTTTGAACTTTGAACTTTATGATTACTTGAAGCATTTGAATTCTTCACTCTTCGTTCTTCACTCATTTATTTCTTGGCTACTGCCTTTTCTTCCTTGACGATGCGCTGGCGGTTGATAACCATCAGGGCGATGGTGATGATGGTGAGCACGCCCATACCGATGTAAGAGAGCTTCACGCCACGATAGATAACCCATCCGAAGAGAGAAGAGGCGAAATCGAGAGCACCACCTGCGAATCCGTCAGGGATATGAGCGGCATTATCGCCTGTGGCTGCATAAACCTGGTTGGCTGCCATCGTAAAGTCGGGAGCCATATCGGTTACGAAATAGAGTCCGATAATCAGGGCTACCAAACCGATAATCAGGGTCTTCACCACATTACCCTTGGTAAATGGCAAAATCATTGGGAAGAGGTAGAACATACCTGCCAATGATGCCAATGGCAAGAACTGGTTGCCTGGCAGGAATACGGCGATGGCCAGAATCACAGGAATCAGGATAACCGATACCACCAGGGTAGTAGGATGACCTATCACCAGGGCAGGACTCATTCCGATGTGAACCTTCTTGCCGTTGAACTTGGTCTTCACCAATTCCTGAGTCTTCTCAGAGATAGGCTTCAATCCATCGATAAACAAGGAAGTGATACGAGGAATCAGCTCCATCACGGCTCCCATGGTCACACCGAGAAAGAGCACCTTCTTGATATCGAGCTGTGCTGCCCAACCAATCAGGGCACCCACGATGACTCCCAAAACCAATGGCTCACCCAGCACACCAAACTTCTTCTTCAATCCCTCTGCATCAATATCGAGCTTAGAGAAACCAGGAATCATATCCATTGCCTTGTTGAAGAGGATGGCGAATGGCATGAAGCTCTGGCAGAATGGCTGCGGAATAGAGATACCATCCAGGTCGTAGTACTTCTGGAACTTCTCTGCGGTTAAATCTGCACATACCAATGTAATTATGTAGCAGACGATGGCTGCAAAGTAACCCCAAAGCAGACTCTCACCCATCACGAAGTAAGCCACGGCTCCGATAAAGGCGAAATGCCAGTAGTTCCAAAGGTCGATGTTCACCGTACGGGTGGTCTTGGTTATCAACATCAGGAAGTTGACTCCCAAGCAGATTGGGATAATCAAGGCACCCACTGCTGTGTTATAAGCCACGGCAGCGGCTGCAGGCCAACCCATGTCAAACACGTTCAACTGTAGGTGATAGATGTCGGAGATTGCCTTCAAAGGGTCATTGAAGTTGGTTGTCAGCAAAGCCGTCACCACCCCCAAGCCCACGAAACCCACACCTACGAAGAGTCCCGACTTCAAAGCCTTTCCGAATTTCATGCCGATACACAAGCCGATGACCGTGAAGATGATTGGCATCATCACGCTCGCTCCCAAGCTTATGATATAGCTAAATACCTGTTCCATTATTACTTTTGAATTGTTAATTAGTTAAGGAAATACACGCAAGTGTACCCCTTCACTTGTTTTTAGATGATTTGTTGGTTGCAAAGATACACTTTTTTCTTCAATTTTAATACGTTTTCTTAGAAAATATTACTTAAAAAAAATCCCATCCGAGCTTTTCGGACGGGATTTCCCTATTTTTGTACGTTTTTCTAACGTTTTTTATCCTAATCTTGATAGTAAACTCGCTTCACTCGGCTGCTGATGGTGGTCAGCACCTCGTAAGGAATGGTGTCAAGAATATCGCTCAGCGTCTGAACCGGCAGGTGCTCACCGAAGATTTCTACGGAATCGCCTTCCTTGCAGTTGATGTCGGTTACATCTATCATGGCTACATCCATGCAGATGTTGCCCACATACTCAGCCTTCTGTCCGTTGACCAGACAGTAGGCATGGCGATTGCCCAGATGGCGGTTCAAGCCGTCGGCATAACCGATAGGAATGGCGGCGATGACACTGTCTCTGTCGAGAATGGTCTTGCGGCTGTAGCCCACGCTATCCCCTGCCTTGATGTTGTGCATCTGCAGGATGGTGGTCTTCAGGGTGCTCACGCAGTTGATAGTCTCGTTGTTGCGTGAGTTGATGCCGTAAAGTCCCAGACCCAGGCGGCACATATCCAACTGGCGCTCCGGGAAATGCTCAATACCTGCCGAATTGCAGATATGGCGCAGAATCTTATGGTCGAAAGCTGCCTGCAACTGCTTGCTGCCCTTGTCGAACAGTTCAAACTGATGGGCTGAGAAATCATCGAAGCAATCGGCATCACTGCCCACGAAATGAGAGAACACCGAACGAGGGATGATGGCATTCTGATGCTTCAGCTTGCCTATCAGCTCCTCCATATCGTTCTCTGGGTCGAAGCCCAGACGATGCATACCTGTATCCAGTTTGATGTGGACAGGGAATCCGGTGACTCCCTCCTTCTCGGCTGCCTTGATCAGCGCATCGAGCAGACGGAAGGAATATACCTCAGGCTCCAGGTCGTAATCAAACATGGTCTTGAAGGCGGTCATCTCAGGGTTCATGATCATGATGTTGCTGGTGATGCCGTTCTTGCGAAGGGTAACACCCTCATCGGCCACTGCCACGGCAAGATAATCCACACGGTGGTCCTGCAGGGTCTTGGCTATCTCCACGGCTCCTGCTCCATAACCGTCTGCCTTGATCATGCAGACCAGTTTGGTTTCCGGCTTCATAAACGCACGGTAGTAGTTCAGATTGGCTACCACGGCATTCAGGTTCACTTCGAGCGTGGTTTCGTGTACCTTCTGAACCAGCAGCTCCGTCAACTGGTCGAAACCAAACTGGCGGGCGCCCTTCAGCAGGATTACCTCGTCACGAAGCGATGCAAACACCTCGCTCTTGATAAACTCCTCCACATCCTGGAAGAAGAACTTTTCTGAAATCTGAATGGCATCATGCTGCTGGCAGAGTTCTGGTCCGATACCGATGAACTTCACCACGCCACGCTTGCGTGCCAGGTCGCTTACTTCCTTATAGAGAGCCTCAGGCGACAGACCGCTCTGATAGATGTCGCTCAATATCAGCGTATGGCGACGGCCACGATGGTCTGGACGGCGGTTCATGAAGTCGAGGGCGATGTCGAGCGAATTGATATCGCTGTTGTAGCTGTCGTTGATAAGGGTGCAGCCATGCTGTCCCACCTTCACTTCCAGTCTCATCGCCACCGGTTCCAGTTTTGCCATGCGCTTGTCGATATCCTCGGCAGAAACACCGAGCTTCGAAGCCACCACGGCACTGATGATGGAGTTCTGGATAGATGCATCATCGATGAATGGGATGGAGAAGCTGTCAATCTCTCCTTTATAGATATAAGTGATGACGCTCACGCTCTGCTGCTTCTCGATGTTCTTCACATAGAAAGGAGCCTCAGGGTTCTTGAACGACCAGAAAAGTTTTTCACCCTTGTAATCAGGATATTCAGCCACCACCTTGGTAATCAGTTCGTCATCGCCATCGTAAACCACGGTCTCTGCATCATGGAAGAGGATGAGCTTTTCTCTGCACTTCTCCTCCAGGGAAGAGAAGTTCTCCTGATGGGCAGAACCCACATTGGTGAGTACGGCGATAGTAGGCTGGATGATGTCACGCAGGGCAAGCATCTCGCCCGGCTGACTGATACCAGCCTCGAACACGCCCACCTGGGTCTGCTCGTTCATGAGCCAGACCGACAATGGCACACCTATCTGCGAATTGTAACTGCGTGGACTGCGGGTAACGAACATGCTCGGTGAGAGCAGCTGATAAAGCCACTCCTTGACCATGGTCTTGCCATTCGATCCCGTAATACCCACGATAGGGATGTTGAATTCATCACGATGACGTTCTGCCAGGCGCTGGAGAGCCTCCAGCGTGTTGACAACCTTCAGGAAGTTGGCTCCCGGATAATCAGAAGCATATCCCTTAGGGACATCAGTCACCACAAAGTTCTTGACTCCACGACGATACAACTCTGGAATGTAGTTGTGACCGTCATTACGCTCAGACTTGAGCGCAAAGAACAGAGTTTCCTCTGGGAAACAAAGTGAACGACTATCGGTCAGGATAAAACCGATGTTGGTATCATTGTCTCCATAGCGACGCGCACCTATCAGTGTGGTTACCTTTTCAATAGTATATGTCATTGTCTTTATACTTTAATGTTTCTATTATCAATAAGAGAAAATCATCTTGATTTTATAGAAGATGATATTTCTCCTCAAATTGTCTTTTCTTCTCTTCCGTCCGGGCGATGAACTTCTGATGTTCCTCGCTTTCGGGGTGGAAGGGCTTGTGACCGAGTGCTTCCCGGATGGGTATCCAGTCTTCCAGAAACCGTTCTGCGGCTTTGCCGAAATAGGCGGCACGGAACTTTTCCCAGATATACTCCACAGCCTGCTGGCTCGGATGCAGCATGTCTTCCTGATAGAAGCGATAATCACGAAGCTCATCGTTCATGATTTCGTAAGCAGGGAAATAACTCACCACTCCCGGATTCGCCTTCACCAGTTTATCTGCTGCCAACTGAAGCGTTGCCTTCGAAAGCTGGCTTCCGTGGTAGCCGTATTTGGCGTAACGGATGGGACTGACGGTTATAATCACCTTTTCAGCTTTCAGCAAATCAACGGCCTTCTGCAGATACCCGGCACATTCCTCCACGCTCAATTCCCTTTCCTCGAAAAGGCGCTGCGGACGCTTTTGGCAGTTATCCACAATCTCGCCCGTTTCCTTCAGGATATACACGTGGTTCGTACCCAGCGTAAACACAGCCACACGAGGCTGAACCTCCAGGCTCTTCTCCACGGTATGGAGAATGCTTGCCGGATTATACATCACCCCGAAGGGATTCACCGTGGCACGGAAGCGGTTTTCCACAAACCGGCGACCCAGATTGTCGGCAAAGCAACTGCCCACAAAGAGCATTTGCTCTGCCGGTTGTATCTCGAAGTCGGCCTTCGGAATCTCTATTTCTGTTCGAAACAGCATCTTCTCGGCTCCCTGTTATTCCTTCACTTCCAGTGAAGCCTTCTTGCGTCTCTTCACTTCCACTCCTATACCTATTATAATAAGGAGTACGAGAACGCCGTAACCGATGTAAGCGATGGTCTCGGTGTTCTTCAGCGACTGAGGATGGAAGTCGAGCACCACCTTGTGGCTGCCTGCCTTCACGTTCAGGGCACGCAGAATGTAATCCACTCTGCCCAGCTCCACAGGCTCTCCATCCACCGTAGCCGTCCAGCCCGGATAGTAAATCTCAGAGAAGACGATGACACCACCCTTGCTTGACTTCACCTCGTAAGTCAGGTTGTTTGGCTTATACTGAATCATCTTCACCACCGAAGTATCATCCTGCTTTACGCTCTGATCCAATTGCTCCTTGAACTTGGCATCAGCCACAGCCACATGGCGCAGGTTCACCTTGCCCACGCCCTCGATTTCCTCGTTGGCATTGTTCACATACTTCACCTCATCCACAAACCAGGCATTGCCGTAAGCGTATGGATTCTGCACCGGAACGGTCTGACCGCCCTGCAGAGGCATGATGAAATATTTGGTGTTCAGCATGTTCAACACAGGGAAGATGCTGTCGCCGTTCACTTTGGTCATGTCGCCGCCGGCAGCAGCCACAGCCTGCATGGTCTTCTGCATCTCCGGAGCGATATGCGCATCAATCATCTCCTGATAACGGCGCAGCTTGGCAGCATGATAACCGCCGATGCTCTTATGATAGTAAGAGGTCTCATTCTCATTGAAGGTATTCGATGCCAGATTGAGCACACGATAGTCGAGCGACTTGTCACGACAGATAATCTTGTCGGTCTCCGTCATCTGCTGAGGTGCATCACGCTCAATCTTATCTACAAACATATCATCGTAGAGATAACGCTTATTCACCATCCACATATCCACCAGACAGAGCACGGCGATACCGGCAATCATGAACTCGGCACCCAGCTTCTTCATCTTGTAAAGCATCAGGAAGCCGAAGCCGATGAGGATAATCCAGAACGAACGCCAGCAGTCAGATGTAAAGATGCCCTTACGGATTTCGATGAGGTTGCTCATCAGCGGACCCTGATATTCGGCAGGCAACTGCTGCAGCGCCTGGGTCTCCTGCACGGAGATGAAATCAGGGAAGAATACGCCTGGCATCAGGGCGAAAAGCAGGCAGAAACCTGCCGTCAGACCCAAGCTGGCATATACATATTTTATCTTGGTGGTCAGCACCTCAGGCTCATCCACCAGTTTCTTCAGCGCCATCATCGCCAGCAGCGGAATGGTAAACTCGGCTATCACGAGGATGGATGCCACCGTTCGGAACTTGGCATACATCGGGATATAATCCAGGAAGAAATTGGTAAACGGCATGAAGTTTCTACCCCAAGAGAGCAGGATGCTCAGGATGGTGGCAGCCAGCAAAGCCCACTTCATCGGACCCTTTACGATAAAGAGACCCAGGATGAAAAGCATGCAGACGAAGGCGCCCACGTAAACCGGACCGCTCGTGCCAGGCTGGTTACCCCAGTACTGACCCAACTGCTGATAAATCTGCACAAAGTTAGGATCAGCCTTCTCCATCGCCTTCTCGTTATGAGAAAGAGGCACAGAAGCGCCACCCTTGGCATCAGGAATCATCAGAGTCCAGGTTTCGTCGATGCCGTAACTCCACTGGGTAATATAGTCTCTATCCAATCCGCTACTGGTCTGATTGGCAGCGTTTTTCTTCACCAGTTCACTCTTGCCGCGCATGGTTTCCTGTCCATACTGCCAGGTGTGATAAAGGTTCGTCAGGTTGAGCGAGATACCGATGAGGGCACCCACCACGCACACTGCCGTAGCCTTTCCGAAACGGGCGAGTTCTCCCTTCCTGATGGCATCCACCAAGTAGGCAATCACCATGAAGAGGATGATGAAGAGATAGTAGTAAGTCATCTGCACGTGGTTGGCATTCACCTCGAAAGCCAAGAAGATGGCGGTGAGGAGCAAGCCTTTCAGATACTTACCCCGGTAAGCCAGCACCACGCCCGCAATCATTGGCGGCAGATAGGCAAGTGCCCACACCTTCCAGATATGACCGGCGGCGATGATAATAAAGAAGTAGGATGAGAATGCCCAGATGATACTTCCCAATGCTGCCAGCGACTGTCGGAAATCGAAGGCTCGCAGCATGATATAGAAGCCCAGAAGATAGACAAACACATACCATACATAGTCGGGTAACCACAGATGATAAGCCTTCGTCACCTGGTCGAGCACCTTGGTACTTCCATACGAAGGTGCAATCTGGTAAGTTGGCATACCACCAAACACGGAGTTAGTCCAGCGAGTCGTCTCGCCGGTCTGCTGCTGGAAGAGTTCCTTCTCGTGTCCCAATCCCTTGCTTGCCGCAGAGTCGTGACGGAAGAGGATTCGTCCGTCCATGTCGGCAGGCATAAAGTACACGAAGGAAATCACCGCAAAAACAATCACCACTAGAATATCTAGCAGATACTTCTTCAAAAAATTCATTTTCCTGTATAAACGTTTATAATTTGCTTGCAAAGATAATGAGAAATGAAGAATCTACAAAATAAAAAAAGAAACTTTTTACTTTTTTTATGGCATAAACCGGTTTATGCCCCCAACGGCTTACCCATATAGGGGTTTTCCCCCATTTTTTAGGGATTCCCTCGCAGCAGCTTTCTTAAAATATATTACCTTTGCATTGACAAGACAATATTTCTTCACCCCCATACGTTATAATAGTCAGTAACATTAAAATAAAAGGAACAAAAAAACATGAAAAGAATTGTATTCTTCCTGATGGCAATGCTCATGATAGCACTCCCATCATCAGCACAGAACTATAAGAATAGTCAATACTACAACGAGAAGACGGGTCATCTCGACTACAAGTTCAACAACTATCTGGGCGAAGCCTACCTGGGCGTGCGCCTCGGTCCTGCCTTCACTTACGTTACTTCCGACGATGCCCGCCTGGATGGCGGCAAATGGCAGACCGGTCTCAACGTGGGTGTAGTAGGCGGTTTTGCGCTCAGCGAGTCAACTCCTGTATTCATGGAGACGGGTCTCTACTATATAGAAAAAGGTGGAAAGAAAGACCTGGGCGGAGGCAAGAAGATGACCTACGACCTCAACTACCTGGAGATTCCGGTGCTCGTGAAATACAAGTACGAGGTGGATGATGAGTTCACCGTAGAGCCATTTGCCGGTGGATATTTCGCCATGGGCGTGGGCGGCAAGATCAAGAACTTTGCCGAGCGTGAGGCTCAGAGTTCCTTCAGAAGCAACAACTTCAGAAGATTCGACGGCGGTCTGCGCCTCGGATGCGGCGTGGGCTACGACATGTTCTATGCCGACCTCACCTACGACCTGGGACTTGCCAACATCTGCCACGACGATTTCGACAAGGCAAGAAACAGAGCCCTGATCTTCAACTTTGGCGTAAACTTCTAATTTTTCAAAACGGGAAAGAAATCAGCAGATAACAGATATCAGAATATATCATTAGAAATGAGAATAGGAATTATCGTTGCGATGGACAAGGAGTTCGCGCAACTCAAGACATTATTGACAGAATCGCAGACAGAGCGAAAGAATCAGAAAGACTTCGTCATCGGAAAGATTGGTGCCAACGAAGTGGTGATGCAGCAGTGCGGCATCGGTAAGGTGAACAGTGCCATCGGAGCGGTGGAGATGATTGATAACTATCATCCCGACCTCGTCATCTCTTCAGGCGTTGCCGGAGGTGCCGATATCAACCTCAATGTAACCGAAGTGGTGGTAGCCACCAACTGCGTATACCACGATGCCTACTGCGGCGACGAGTGCGACTACGGTCAGATTCTCGGCATGCCAGCCACCTTCAAGACTCCACAGGAGTATGTGGAAAAGGCACTTGCCATCAACAACCTGCCCGACAACAAGCACCCTAAGATTCATGCCGGACAGATTGTAAGCGGCGAGTGGTTTGTGGATAGCAAGGAGAAGATGCGTTCCATCCTGGAGCACTTCCCTCATGCCATGGCCGTGGATATGGAGAGCTGCTCCATCGCCCAGACCTGCCACATCTACAAGACGCCGTTCATCTCCTTCCGCATCATCAGCGATGTGCCGCTGAAGGACACCAAGGCGCAGATGTACTTCGATTTCTGGGCAAAAATGGCAGAAGGCTCGTTTAATGTCACCAAGGCTTTCCTCGAAAGTCTGTAAACTATAAATTGTAAATTATAAACTATATGAATAAGATTCCAAGTTTCACCATCAATCATAACAAGTTGCTCCGCGGCATCTACGTAAGCCGCAAGGACGAAGTAGGCGGAGAAGTCATCACTACCTTCGATATCCGTATGAAGGTGCCTAACCAGGAGCCTTGCCTCCACAACGGTGCTATCCATACCATCGAGCACCTGGCAGCCACCTACCTGCGCAACGACGAGGAGTGGAAAGACCGCATCATCTACTGGGGACCAATGGGATGCCTCACCGGCAACTACCTCCTCATCAAGGGCGACCTGGAGAGCAAGGACATCGTAGAACTGATGAAGCGCACCTTCCAGTTCATCGCCGACTTCGAAGGAGAAATTCCAGGACAGGCAGCCAAGGATTGCGGTAACTATCTGCTCCACGACCTGCCTATGGCAAAGTATGAATCGAAAAAATATTTGGAAGAGGTGCTCAACTGCATCACCGACGAAAATTTGATTTATCCTACACAGGACTAACCCTATACAAACGCCCGCAAAGCAAAATTGCGGGCGTTTATATTTAATTAACCAGAAAAGTTTTGTTACTATTTATAAAACTCCTATCTTTGCAGATGAATCATTAGTAACAATCACCAATAGCATCAATAACTATTATATACATCTATTATTATGGTAAGATTAAAGTGTATCGATTTAAATACAACAACCATGAACATCAAAAAAGTTTTTATAGGGGTGTCCCTCGTCATGACTGCCATGGCTGGCCACTCCCAGAGTGTTTTCCAAGTGAAGCAGCAGTCGTTGCCTAATCCAGACAACGAGCCTACAGCTGTGTTCCCGGTTCCAAGTGATCGCCAGATGAAATGGCAGGAGACAGAATTCTATGCCTTCTTCCATTATGGCATGAATACCTATACCAACAGAGAATGGGGACTCGGAAGTGAAGACGTAACCCTTTTTGCACCTACCAAGAAGCCTAATCCAGCTCAATGGCTCAAGGCAGTGAAAGCAGCTGGAATGAAGGGCGGTATTGCCGTAGTAAAGCACCACGATGGTTTCTGCCTCTGGCCTACATCCACAACCGATCATTCTATCGTGAATGCAGGCAACGAGAACGGCAAGACTACCAACATTCCTCGCGACTTTGCCAAGGCTGCACGCAATCTGGGTATGAAGTACGGCTTCTATGTTTCTCCATGGGACAGAAACAGCAAATACTATGGTACAGAGAAATATGTAAACGATGTTTTCCTGCGCCAGTGCGCGGAGTTGGCACAGTATGGCAAAGACCAGTTTGAAATGTGGTTCGACGGTGCCAACGGTGGTGACGGATACTACGGCGGACGCAACACGACCGTGAGCGTAGATCGTTCTACCTATTATGATATTCCTAACCTCAGAGACTCCATCCACAAGGTTTGCCCAGACATCATCCTCTGGGGGGTAGGTGCTGAGGCAAGATGGATTGGCAACGAGGCTGGATGGGCTGGCGAAACCAACTGGCTCACCGATGAAAGAGGTTATGCTCCAGAAAGCAACGGTATGTATGGTACCGAGGATGGCTGGCAGTGGGACCCGGGAGAGAGCGATGCCAAGTTCACCGACAAGGGATGGTTCTGGCACGAGGGTGAGAAGCCTCTCTCTGTAGAGCGCCTCTTCCAGATGTATCTGGAGACTGTAGGTAGAAATGCTACTCTGATTTTAAACTGCCCTCCAGACAAGAGCGGTTTGCTGCCTGACATCGACGTTCGCGTGCTCAAGGAAATGGGCAATATGATCCGCACCCGTCTGGGTAAGGACCTGGCTCAGAAGGCAAAGGTTACAGTAAGCAACACCCGTCAGGCTGGTGCCAACCGCAACTATGCAGCCAAGAACCTGACCGATAACAACAAGAATACCTATTGGGCTACCGATGATGGCGTAAAGCAGGCTACCATCACCCTCAACTGGGACAAGCCACAGACCGTTCGCTATGTGGATATGATGGAGTACATCCGCAAGGGGCAGCGAGTAAGAAAGTTCCATATCGAAATCTCTGAGGACGGAAAGACATGGAAACCTATCGCAGAGAAGTGCACTACTACCACCATCGGATACAAGCGCATCATCCCGTTGAACGGCAGCACATCAGACAGTTACGGCAAGGGCTATCTGGTGAAAGGCCTGAAGGTTGTCATCGACGACAGCAAGGCTTGCCCATTGTTACATTCCATTAAAGTATTTTAAACTTTGACTCTACACTACAAATATGAAGAAATTACTCATAGCATTGTGTTTGTTACCATTGGCTGCAATGGGACAAGAAATTAAGTTCGACACCCAGGATTACAAATCCGTGGGAGTTTACGACAGATGGGAGCATTCCCCATTCCGCACAGGAGAACTGGCGGGCAACTGCGAGGTTGTGGATAATCCTGACCTCACCAACAATCCCAGCAAGAAGGTGCTCGGCTTCCAGCGTTCAAGACTGGCTTCCAACATCTTCGGTGCAAGAATTGATCTGAAGAAGCCGATTGCACTCGGTCCATCAGGAAAAGTGGTTCACGTATTGATCAACCGTCCGATGGAAGGAAGAGTGATGCTGGTAGGTCTCGGAAAGAGAAGAGACAGAGCCGGACAGTCGCAGGAAGTAGAGCAGTTCTGGATCAAGTCAACCACTCCAGTTCCTGCCGGACAATGGGCTGACGCCGTATTCCCTATCAAGAGTGCAGAGGGTGTAGATATCTATAGCCTGGTAGTGGTTCCTCATGCTGAGTCACCTCACGAGATGAAGCAGGATGAAGTAGTATATATTGACGATATCAATATCCACCTGACCAACGCTCCTCGCATCACCTTGCTGAAGACCGAAGGGGCTGCAAAGAAGAAGGCTCACAGCGAGTTTGTTTCTGTAACCGAGGCTAACCGCAACGGTATGGTGACCGCAGCAGATGGAACTACCCTCAACAACTACAAGGTGGCATACGGCAAGCCATTCAAGGTTAAGATGGTTCCAGCTCCAGGATTCACCTACGGTGACTTCACCATTACCCATGGTGATCAGATAGAATTGCTCAAGAAGACAGATATCGCCAAGGATGGCACCTTCACCATTCCAGCCAAATGGATGGATGGCAACGTAACCATCGAGTGCATCTTTATTTCTACAAGTAAATAAAGATCAGATACATTCATATAAAAAAAGCAGCTTGGAACCTCCTATGAAATTCCAAGCTGCTTTTTTATATTTCCATTATTTCTGTTTTCTCTTACATCTACCACTTCAGTTTTCCATATTTCTCCTTATACCATAGCTGCCAGCCATTCACCAGGTTCTGCCAAACCACATAGGCACCCGGTGCTACGGCGGCAAGAGGATTCAGGAAAGTTAGAGTGAGCCAGATGCCCACAATGGTATTCTTCTGTCCCAACGCCTGACCGGCACTGATGCTCGCATCATAATGTCTGCCCACCGCCTTGCCGATGGCAAACTGGATAAGACATACCAAAAGGGGTACCAGAAGCAGCAAGGCAAGAATCCATCCCGAAACCTCGGCATGGAGGATATTGCGAACCGTCTCTCCCATCAATATCGTCAGGTTGAAACACCACATATAGAAGCCCAGATCCTTCACGCTCTTCACCTTATCCACCCATTTAGGCAGAAACTTGCGGCTCAGCAGAGCCAGAAGCAAAGGCACCACCAGTACCGTGGTCACGTTTCGGAACACCATCGCACTCATAAAAAGAAAGGAAACATCCGCCCCCTTCTCCACCATCGGGAAGAGACTCGGAATAATCACCATCGTGAATACATTCGCTATCACCGTATAAGTAGTCAGCGAACCGATGCTTCCACCCAACTTCTCCGTCACCACCGCCACGGCAGCCGCCGTAGGACAGATAAAGCAGATAAAGGCTCCCTCCAGCACCAGCTTGGTTTCATAATCATCGCCGAATTCGAAAATCAGCACCACCATCGCCAATGCCAGACTGGTTCTGATCAGCTGCAATACAAAATGCCACGCCTTCGGCTTCATCTCCTTGATTTCTATCTTGCAGAAAGTAACATAGAGCAGAGCGAAGAGCACCACCGGCATCAGATCTACCAGTTTCGGTCCCACCGCATCGCCCAGAGGTTCCAGAAACGGAACATTGGCAAAAATCAGATAGCCCACGGCTCCCAATACCAGCGAGCAGGGCAACGAGAATTTCCTAAAGAATTTCCACAACCACATACGCTTACATTAAAATAAAGAATCCCCTGCAAGCAGACTGCCCAGGGCAATCGGCAAGAGGGGAATTCTTACGGATCCATTTATATATAAGCTATAACTTATTCCTTGTTACTGCGCTTGCGCTCCAAGTGATCGAGAATCACCTTGCGCATACGCATGCTCTTAGGGGTTACCTCTACGTACTCATCCTCGCGGATATACTCCAAGCACTCCTCAAGGCTCATCACGGTCTTTGGAATCACGCGAGCCTTATCATCAGAACCAGAAGCACGGACGTTGGTCAACTGCTTTGCCTTGGTTACATTAACCACCAGGTCGTTGTCGTGAACATGCTCACCAACAACCTCGCCGCCGTAAACCTCCTCACCTGGGTCGATGAAGAACTTACCGCGATCCTGCAACTTATCGATGGCGTAAGCATAGGCTGTACCTGTTTCCAGCGCAATCATGCTACCGTTAGAACGGCGGGTAATCTCGCCCTTGTATGGCTGATACTCCTTGAAGCGGTGAGCCATGATAGCCTCGCCCTGAGAAGCAGTGAGCACATTGGTACGCAAACCGATGATACCACGTGAAGGAATATCGAACTCGATATCCACACGCTCGCCCATATTCAGCATAGAAGTCATATCACCCTTACGACGGGTAACCATATCAATCATCTTAGAAGCGAACTCCTCTGGTACGTTGATGGTCAACTCCTCGATAGGCTCGCACTTCACGCCATCAATCTCCTTGTAGATAACCTGTGGCTGACCTACCTGAAGCTCATAGCCCTCACGACGCATGGTCTCGATGAGCACAGAAAGATGGAGCACACCACGACCAGAAACAATCCACTTATCGGTGGTGTCCTCATAAGGCTGAACACGAAGAGCCAGGTTCTTCTCCAACTCCTTGTTCAGGCGGTCCTGAATGTGGCGTGATGTACAGAACTTACCCTCCTTACCGAAGAATGGTGAATCGTTGATGGTGAAGAGCATACTCATGGTAGGCTCATCTACAGCGATTGGAGGAAGTGGCTCTGGGTTCTCGTAGTCGCAGATGGTATCACCAATCTCGAACTTCTCCAAACCGATAACGGCACAGATGTCGCCAGAATCCACATGATCTGTCTTCTTATGACCCATACCCTCGAAGGTATGAAGTTCCTTGATCTTAGTCTTCTCCTGGGTACCGTCACGATGGCAGATAGTTACGTTCATACCATCCTTCAAAGTACCACGGTGTACACGACCTACGGCGATACGACCGGTGTAAGAGCTATAGTCAAGAGATGTGATCAAGAGCTGAGGAGTACCCTCCAACTGCTTAGGAGCAGGGATAATCTCCACAATCTTGTCGAGCAAATAATCAATGTTGTCTGTTGGCTTGTTGTAGTCCTCGCTCATCCAGCCATTCTTAGCCGAACCGTAAACTACAGTAAAGTCAAGCTGATCCTCAGTAGCATCGAGGTCGCACATCAGGTCGAACACCATTTCGTACACCTCTTCAGGGCGGCAGTTAGGCTTATCTACCTTGTTAACGACAACGATAGGTTTCAGTCCGAGCTGCAACGCCTTCTGCAGCACGAAACGAGTCTGAGGCATAGGACCCTCGAAAGCATCGACGAGGAGGAGGCAACCATCTGCCATGTTGAGCACGCGCTCAACCTCACCACCGAAGTCAGAGTGTCCTGGAGTATCGAGAATATTAATCTTAGTACCTTTCCAATTGATAGACACATTCTTTGAAAGAATGGTTATACCACGCTCTCGCTCCAAATCGTTGGAATCGAGCACTTCGCCGCTGTTATCCTGGCCGTCACGGAACAGCTTACCGGCGAGCATCATCTTGTCAACCAAGGTAGTTTTACCATGGTCAACGTGTGCAATAACTGCAATGTTTCTAATGTCTTGCATTTCCTTTACCTTAAATACTTAATGAATTTGGGTGCAAAATTACAAAAAAATCCCGAAAAATTTGCATAATTCACTGAAAAGTTGTACCTTTGCACCGCATTTTAACGGAAACCACCGTGAGGAAGGTCCTATTGTGCATAACATTCATTCATAATAATTAAATTTTAAGTATCACAGCTATGTATTTAGACAAAGCAAAAAAAGAAGAGATCTTTAGCAAGTACGGAAAGTCTAACTCTGATACTGGTTCAGCTGAGAGCCAGATAGCATTGTTCTCATACCGTATTGCTCATTTGACGGAGCACGTTAAGAAGAACCGTAAAGATTATACTACAACACGTGCGTTGACACAGCTTGTAGGAAAGCGTCGTGCATTGCTCGATTACTTGTATGATCGCGACATCAATCGCTATCGTGCTATCATCAAGGCCCTCGGTCTTCGTAAGTAATCAGCGAAAGCAGACACATTGCTTAACAGAATTAAAAATCCCATCACTCGCAAGAGCGATGGGATTTTTCTTTTTAAGATTCTATCTTCCATTCCAGGCTGTTCACCTCATCCTTCACCGAGAAGTTCAAGCCTATCTTCACCATCTTCTTGCCGCTCATCTTGAAAGCATCGACATAGTGTTTTGCCTCTATCTGAGCGAGAGCCTCCTCGGCACTTTTGTTGAATTTCAGCTCCATCACGTAGATGGTATCTGCAGTCTCCATCGTGATATCGATTCTGCCCTTCGCCGTATGCTGCTCCACGAGGATATCATAGTTGGTGAGCAGGGCAAACATGATGTAGAGCGTCTGCTGCCAATGACCCTCATAGTGGGTGTTGTCGCAGTAAGGCACCGTCTCCAGAAAGTCGTTCAGCAGGCAGAAGGCAGCATCCATATCCCCCTTCTTCACCAATACCGACATCTTGGCAATGGTCGTGTTAGCTTTAGCCGACTTGTCCGTCAGATAATGAGGCAAGAGGCTTCCATACAGCCCCACCCTTATCTCCTGGTTAGGCAATGCCAACAGGTACAATTTTGTAGGCTTGTCATATCCCTTGATGGTGACATACCCGCTCTGATAAAGCAAAGGTACGATGGTGGTCATCGTTTCGGTGGGGGCATCAAAGTCCTTCTTGCCCACCTCTATGGCCTCGCCAAGGTCTGCAGGCAGGAATTCATACTTTCTCATCATATTGATGAGATAGGTAGGTGTGCCCGATCCGAACCAGTAATCATCCATTCTGCCATCAGCAAAGCAATTCAGCAAACTGTAAGGATTGAAGACATCAGGCGATGGCCAGCAGAAGTGATAACCATCATAATGGTCTTTCAGCTCCTGGATGGTCTCCTCCCTGCTCAGTTCCAGATGCTCAGCAAGAGCATCGATGTCATCGCTCATCTGGGTCAACATTTCCTCCTTGGTGATGCCGCAGATGCCAGCGTAAGGCTCGTCCATGCTCACATTTTTGATATTGTTCAGCTCACTGAAGATGCTGAGTTGCGAGAACTTCGTGATGCCCGTCAGGAAGACAAATCGGAGCAATGGCTCGCAATCTTTCAAGGGACTGTAGAAATTACGCATCGTATTGCGCAAAACATCGAGTTTTTCCTTCTCATGCGCCACATCCAGCAGCGGAGCGTCATATTCATCGATGAGCACCACAGCCTGCTTGCCAGTCTTTGCAGTAACTGTTCTTATCAAGTTGAGCAAACGGATGTTCGGATCTGGAGAATCACAATCCACTCCAAACCTATCCTCATTTTCCTTCAATATATATAAGAGGTATCGATCCAGCTGTTCCTTCTCCATATGTTTGCCTCCAGCCAGGCTGAAGTGCAGCACGGGATATTCGTTCCACCCCTTCTCCAGCTTCTCGATGGCAAGCCCCTCGAAGAGTTCCTTCTTGCCCTCGAAATAACTCTGAAAAGTGGAAACCAGCAGCGACTTGCCGAAACGGCGTGGTCGACTCAGGAAGAAATACTTTCCATCGGTATGTGTCATGCGATAGATGTATTCCGTCTTGTCGATATAGAGGTTGTCCAACTTGCGGATTTCCTCAAATGTCTGAATTCCTATAGGATATAATTTTCTTGCCATAATCAAACGCTATCTAATGAATTGCAAATATACATTAAATCCCTGAAACCGCCAAGTATTTCTACGATTTTAACAAAAAATAAATCCCGACCCAGAGATTTCGTTAGGAATCTTTAAGTTTTTCACCAAAGGCTGCTGCAATGTGGGTTAAGAAAAATGAGGGTGTGTCATAAGTCCATGACACACCCTCATATCACTCCAGGCGGAAGATTACTGAGCTGAAATCGCCTGATTGCGAATCTCGATGTAATAGCTGCCTGCCATATCACTGAACTCAAACTTCAGAATGCTGAACTGGGTGGCTGCATCGGATACGCCCGTAACCACAAACTTTGCCTTTACAGGAATGCCCTTCACCAGACGGATATTGGAATACTGACCCCATGTGCCGTTGGCTACAGGCGACATGTCGCCGTTCAGACGGCATGCCTCACCCTCGTTGTCATAGATGGTAACCGTGCCGGAAGTATCAAACTCCAAATCCTTGCCGCCCGTGTTCTTCAGCATCGCCGTGATAATCACATTGTCGCCCAAGCGCTTGCACTCCTTCAGGGTGAATGCCAACTGAGGCATGGTGCACACAATGTTGTCGGCACTGGTGTTTACCACTGCAGCAGGAGTCTTCGCGCCGATGTTCCAGGTAAACTGCTCGGACGAGTTGTTGAACTTGCCCTTGATGACGCACGATCTGATGCTTGCCACCGAGCGCTCCACATCCTTCACTACCACCGTGAGCTTCACAGGAACCTTTGAAGGGATGTTCTTGTTGCTGTAAGTGCCCATACGCTCGCCACCCACGATAAACTCGATGGTGTGCTTGGCACTCTTGCTGTCCACCGCATAGGTGTTGTTGCTGCCGGCATCAAACCACAACGGGGCATCCTTGCCCAACTGGCTTGTGAGCACATAGTTGATGTGCACATCATTGCCGTTGCGCTTGCAGTCGGTGTACTTCAGCGTACAGTCAGGAATGGTTCCGCTGGCATCATCATCCAACAGCGTGCTTGCCACCTTGCCCAAAGTCTTGAGCCATTTCTGTGCCTGAATCTGCTGAACGCCTACACAGGCAAACAGCAGGATAAATACGATCAGTTTTTTCATACGTATCTTGTTTTAAAATGAATAATCCGAAATATCTTGTATCTAAAAATGAATCATCTAAAATAGCTTGGATTGCTTCCAGGTGGAGGTCAACTCGCCCGATGCATTCACCGATGGTGTCTGACTCTTCTCGTTGACGACGATGGATTTCTGTGCCACCTGCGTCCTTACGTAGTCGAAGAGTTCGCCGAAGGTTGTATTGCCCTTGGTTTTCTGCAACTTCTTGAGCAGGAAATAGGTGAAGAGTCCGTGGCGCTTCTCCCGGTAAGGATAGGCCGTCTCGTTGCCCTGTGCCGCACTTATCACCAGCATGTTTCCCTTGGGAGCCTCAGCCTTCGACTTGATGGCCACGCCTCGGGCAGAAGCCAGCATGCCTTCGCCTCGCTTGGATCCGCTGAAGCAGGCATCCATCACCACCGTCACATTCTGGGAGCCCAGGGCATGGAGCTGGTCATAGAGCTTGCCGATGCTGTAGCCCGTGGCCAAGATGCAGCTCTTGCCGTCTACGGGCAGCAGATAGGCAGTGCCGTTGCTTTCGTCAGGCACGCCATGTCCGGCATAATAGAAGATAAACCTAGCCTCGTCGCCATAGGCCTTGGCGATGTTCTGCATCCAGCTGATTTCTGCCAGGATATTGTTGAGCGTGGCATCCTGGCGCACGTGCACATTCTCCTGAGGGATGCCCAGCGTCTTGGTGCAATACTGGCTGAAAGCCACTCCGTCGTTGAGGGCGAACTCCACGTTCACCTCCTCCTCGTAGTTCTCGTTGGCGATGATTACGGCAAAGGTCTTCTCCTGCTTCGCCTTGGAAACGGGGATGTCGATATCCACATCCGACCTCAGATTGCCTGCCAGTGCCTGGAGATGATTGGTTTTCCTGGCTCTGTTCATGCGGCTTCCGTCCTGGTTCACTATTTCCTGCGCGCTGGTAGAATCGGTTCGCATCACCACCACGCGCCCCTTCTTGCCCACCGAGATTCTCTGAGCCTCGGCAGGCTGCGCCGCCATGCACAGCAGAGCGACAAGACTTGCGAGATATAGATAGATTTTCATAAGCTTCCTGTTATTTACCAATTATCATCAAAGCCTTCAGAAGAATCGGCGAGCAGAGCTTCCTTCATCACGTCGATGATGGAGTTCTGGAAGGCAGAAGCCATCACGAAAGCCTTGCTGGAAGCCTTCTTGTGCTTGTCTTTCTGCACATAAGGATAGCACATGTTGATGTCCCATTCCTCGTCGGTGCCCTTGGTTTGCTCGGAGCTTTCCTCGGCTTCTTCGCCTGTGGCTACAGATGCCAGGGTGCTGGCTATGGCACTGGTCCATCCTCCGCCGGCGGTAACGGTAACCAGATAGGAACCCATATATACGCTGATGCGTGCCTTTTCTTCCTTTACGTCTACTCGGATGTAAGGGGCGATGTCTACCTGATAATGGTTCATTCCGGCATTCTGAATGGCCACTTTCTCAATGTAGGCACGTGCCACGATGAGTCCTTCTTCCTTGTTTTCCTCCTGCATCACGCCGTGGGTATCCTTGCTCTTGAAGGCTTTCTTGAACCAGGCCATCGCCTTGCCGTAGATTTGGTCTTTCGTCTGTCCGGCGCAATCAATCACTTCCTGGTAGTTGAGTCGGTTCTTGTTGTCGAGAGCCACCTCCTGATGCAGGTTGTCAGCCGCCTTGGTCCAGTTGTCGCCATATTTATCCTTGGCGTATTTCTCAAGTTGGTCGGCGCTGAATGTCTGTGCGCTGGCAGTGAGTGCGAGTGCAAAGAGGATGATTGCTGTGAATATTTTCTTCATTTTCTTTATTATTTATAAGATGATTATTTTTTGTTCATGTTAAGTTCGCTATGAGTTCTTATGAAGTTCGCTACTGCAAAATTAAGAAATAATCTCGATTTTTCAAAGCTCTGAGCATTCATTTTTACCATTTGGTGCCTTTTTACGCTATTTTTTTACCATTTGACGCATGGCCGTAACAGAAATGAAGTTTTTTCAACGGATTTATCAGCCATTTCAATTTCAGTTATTTCAGTTATTTCAGTTTTCAGGGAGCCATCATGGGGTACTTATAAAATGAGAAACATGGTATGGGTAAACAAAAAAGCTTCCTCTCATCGGAGAGAAAGCTTTCTTGTTATTGTAGCTTGCGTATACGTCACGGCTACCTTTCTTCCATCACAGATACCTTTCTTCCATCAAGGGTATACCCCTCTACCTTATTCGATGAGGCATCTCTTGGCTTGGATATGATCATCACGCCCCAAACTGGCGAATAGATCTTCACATTCTTCATACTCTTCTCTTTCACCTTGACATCTTCCATGCCTGCGGTGCTGCGAGTCTGCGTCAGGAAGTATCTGCCGTGCTCGTTTGGCTGCACCTTGATTTCTTCGCCATCCTTTATCTCCTGATACTTTCGGGTGGCGGCATCATAGAGATAGAGAGGAGAAGAGAGACGATTGACGCCTTCTATCTTCAACTCTACGGAAGAAGCCCCTACTACTCCCAGCGGCAACCAATCCACATTCGGCAGGGTATTCAGCGCCACAGCCTCATCGCCTGCCACCGTATAAACCACCGGAACTTCCTTCAGCTGGGCATCATAGAGCAGCTGGGCATCCTCGGCATCATCATAATCTTCCGAAGCTGATGCATCAAGAACAATTCTCGAACGGCTGCGATAACCCGATGCAGATGCTGCAGTGAGGGTTAAAGTGATGTTGTCCTCACCCTGCCCCTCATCCGATGCCGTCTTTACTCCGCCAAACACTTCTCTATCTACCGTCATCGCCGACGTAAAATTAAGCTGCGATGCACTCTGTCCATCCTGCAGACGGACAAAGAACGACTGCATCGGCGAAATCTTCACGTCATTCTTCGACTCATACGTGGTGGTCGACATATCCAGCTTATCATAAAGTTTCAAGGCTCCATCCTCGTAAACATAGAAGCTGGACTGTAGCGATGGATTTGCCTTCAGGAACTTATACATGCTGAGCGTCGCCATATAAGGATTACCCACCAGATAATAATTGTTGCCATCCTGCAACTGCACCAGCGAATAGCTCATCTTGCCCAAAGCATTCTCCTGAGCATCGGCATTCACCACCAGGCGATAAGCATTCTTCTTATCCACAGAAGCAGATAGAGAACTCTGCGGCTGCGAAGCTGATACATAAGTATATTGCGTATCTGCCTTCGGCAAACGGAGCAGCACTTCGGATGCATTGCCGGATGCACTGCCCGATGCACCCACCGTATATTTATCTCCCATCCTGATAGCCACGCCCTCCAGCGGCTGATATTTCCTATCCACCTTATTATATACGTGGCTCCAGTGGGCTGAAAGCGCATTGAGATCCTGTTTCTCGAATGTGATGCCGGTGCCGGCATAGTCGTAGGCATCGTAGCTGCCGCCCAAGGTTACTTCCTTGGCAGAAGCATCATCCCAGCTGCGCTGATATACAGGACTGGTAATGCGATTGTTTACCGAGGGTGAGAACGTGATTGGCTCGAACGCCTCCGACTCCTGTCTGCCCGATGCAGCCGGCACATAGATGTCACCCGCATAGGTATCCTGCAAAGGCGAGGTGAGCGCATACCAGGTGTTTGGCTTCATCTGCTTCTCCACCCATGCCTTGTTGTATATCAGATAGCACTGGTTGAGCAGTTCGCCTCCCGGCTTGAAGTAAATCTGGTCGCAGGTGTTGCCATAGAAGGGTTCACACTCCAGATTGCCTTCGGCATTCAACCCGTGGCTTTCGGTATTGGCATCCCATTGGGCAAGCATATCATATTGGATATTCGCAGTAGCCGCATCGCCCTTGGCATTGCTCAGACGGGTAGCGATGCCCGTGGATTTCTGATAGGCAATGTATCCCAAAGACGGGAAATACAAACCGCTCAGATTAGGTATCGTTACCTTGGTAAACTTCATCGGCACGTATCCGCCACCCTGATAATCCGTATATTGGTTCTCCTCTTTATAAAGTTCATTACGTACAGAACGGCGCCAGTTGGCATCATTGTTCCATGCCGCACTCATCTTGTTATTGGCCGTAGGATTCCAGGTGGCATATTCCGGCACCACCGCAAAGCGGATATAGGTTTCACCCGAACAGAGCACCGTGGTTCCCTTGGAGCCATCTTCACGGAATATCAACACACCTTCGTACCAGTATCCCTCATGCAACTGCACATTCTTGGAAACCGCAGAAGATGTGGCAGATTCATTTCCCGTTTGCGGCGTAAACTTCAACTTCAGCTGCTTGGAACCTCTATCGATATAATTATTCTCAAGATTCGCCAGAATCAAGCTTTCCCCTATCCTATTCCGATAGGCAGGGTCGTTGGTATCCGAGAGATACATCACATTTGTATATTGCGACTCATCCAGATGGTCCTTACCGCCCGCCTTCACGAAGTAGAGACGCTTGGAATTATCTGCCACCAGGTTCTCACCGCTGATAGGCACGCAGAAATATCCGCCCTTGCCCTTGGCTTCCGACTTAGCCAGCAGGGTTACCTGAGGCAGACCGATGCGCACCGTACGGGTGTAATTATTCGGATAAGCCACACCAGCATTACCCAGACTCAACTGCGGACCATTCTTGACAACACGAAGCTTGAACGACATCTCATCCAGACAAATCTGATAATCTACTCCACCCTGGGTGATGGTTCCAGATGCATTTGCAGGAATCACACGAATGGTATGCTCACCCACACTCAGCGGGATATCCTTGAACTCCGCGCTGTTTTTCAATGTCGGAGTCTTTTCATCATCCACATACCAATCATAAAGCACGCCATTCAACTGTATGCTACCGCCATTGTTCTGGTCCACAGTCTGCAACTGTGCCTTGATGTTATATTCAGGCTTAGCATTGTCATCGCAAGGAATAGTGACGGTGGTGGTGATGCTACCATTGGCATCGGTAACCAGCACCTTCTGCTGCACCATCTGGAAATTCTCGCTATAGAGAGAACATACATCCGAAGGCTTTCCCCACGAAAGCTGGTTCTTATCCGCCACCGAATCATCCTCGAAGGCGAAACTAACATAGTAAGTCTGGTTCGACTGCAGATTGAAGTATCTGTTGGCAAGCACCACATACCATTCATCGTTGATTTTCTCGTACATCGGCTTTCCATCCACCTTTCGAGTATCATCCACATAATTATAGATGGGGGCAGTTCCCCAATTGTAGTTCGGGCTTTCTGCCGTTCCATAGTTCACGTTCTTCACCGGATTACCATCAGCATCTACAAAGCGGAAGTAGAGTGTCTTTTCAGTATTGTCGGCAAGCGCCACCATGGTTTCCTGCAAAGCCCTCAACTTAATGAGAATGGAGTTAGAAAGAGAAGCATCTTTTGCCGTATTCTTGCTTGGACAGATAGGCGAGCTCTGGATAATATCCACCTTGGAAGCCTTGGTATAGATGCGGAGATCATCGAAGGCATAGTCGGCACCAGAGGTAGATTTACACATATTATCCACCACCAGTTTGAAGTCGGTGAAATTATTCACTCCGCTCTCCTTCTGTAATACCATCTTTCCGTAAACCTGATACCATTTTCCTACATTATCCGCATCAGCTCCCTGACGGTTTCCCGAAAAATCACCAGATGAGAACGAGTGCAGCAACCTGCGCTCCGTTTCCCGATTGTTCTCATCATAATTCACTCCATAGAGTTTAAACAGCAACTGCGGGCGCTGTGAACCGGTGGTCATATCGGCAATGGCAGAACTCAAAATCACCTGCGAACCCACACAGAGGTCGGCCTTGAAATCAGCTTCGGCAATCTGTCGGCTTTCATCGGCGGCATCTATATAGAGAAAATGACCATATTGCGTACCATTCGTTTTTTCGTAGGTGCGGTCGTAGAGCTGGACAGTAGGCCACCACAGGTAGCCATCTTTACCAGACTCTCCACTTCCAGACCATCCAGGTACATTTGCCGACTTATAGAGTCCGTACTCTCCATGCAGCGGTGAATGCTTAGGATTTACATATATATTGCCTGCCGGAGCGGAATTGATCAAATCACGATAGACAAAGCCATAACTTCGTTTGCTCCATTTAGAAGGCAACTGGTCTTGGTTATCATCTGGTCCTGTAGGAGCCAGGAGGGTCTGTTCATCATTATCATGATCAAAAGAGACGATATTGACAGAGCGGTAATGATCATCCAGATAGGAATTCAATCGTGTATTCTGGTTTTCCGCCTTCAGTTCATCAATAGTCATCGGATACTGATTGAATAGCTGGCAGGAGAAATTGGCGATAGGACACCTCTCACCTTTTTCTGAAATGGCTATTGCCACCACATAGATACGGTCGCCAAACTTAAAGGTCGGCTTGCTGCTGAGTCCGTTTTTGCCATCCAGATTGTGCCATGAGCTAAGAGACGTTTCATTTAGTTTTTTCAAGCTCAAATCAAAGAAACGGGAATCCTTTCCTCGATAAGTCCACCAGACGAACTTGGTTTTATCGGAATTATAGACACGCCACTGCACCCCGTTAGGCTGCACCACTGAAGGATAGAAATCAGTCTCCTTAATCTGATACTTCTCGTCTTCTGCAAAAATATGATGCCTATTTACATAGTTCATGGGATGGAAATAATAGTTGGTCACATCATTCAGATTGAGGCGGAATGTTATAGTGGCCTCTCTGTCTTTCAATCCCACCGAAATGCCCTTTCCATCTTCATAAGTGTAATCCCTGCCTCTTCCTTTTTGCAGAAGTTTCTGCTTGATATCATCCGCCATCTTTTCTGCCGGCATGATATGGAAGATATATCGGATAGAAAGGGTTGGCTCATGCTCAAAGCTTGTTCCGTTGCAGCCATCCACGTATCTGCTCACATCGCAGGCAATGGTCTCACCGCTCCAGGAAGAATCAGCAGGACGTGTATAAATGGTACCCACCAAATTACGATTGGGATTGGCAGAAAGATTATAGGCTATCAAACCTTTATCTATTCCATGATCATCTTTCATGGGCTGCAGCAGGGTGCTGGTAGAATAAGCCTTCAGCTGAACAGAAGCCTTATCGGTATCGTAATTATACCATCTGAAATATCCTCTAGGTTCCAGAAGTTCGCCATTGCCCGAATAGCTGGCTATCGGCAGCGACAATTCCTTGGAACCGCCACTAAGGATAGGGATATAATAATGATACACATGCGTCTTCTGTCGAAGACATTCTGTGGCAGCATCTATCACCTCGTAATCGTTGGGATTATTGGCGATACCTTGATAATGCCTGAAGGTCTGGGAATAAGCCATCCCAGGCATCAAGCAGATGATGCCCAGGATGAACAAGATGTATTTTGAAAATAAACTATTTTCTTTCATTCTATTTTAAATTAACCGAATTCATCACAAATCTCACTTTCCGTGACAGAGTCAGCCTGTCGCCATTCTCATCCAGCGTCATTCTCAGCTGATAGACTGAGGTTCCCGACCGGTTGCCCATCTCGCCTTCAATACGCTTGGCTGCCGCATTCCAATAAGGTTTGGCATCGAAAATGCAAGTTTCTGCATCGCCTGCTGGCGTAGAAACCACTTCCGTAAACTGCTGGTTGCTGATATTCCAGGAATCCACCAGCTGCTGGTTGCTTATCTTCCTGATTTTCGGGATGATATGGAACTCGCCGTAATAGCCGAAGGTAACCGTGAGATTGTTATTATCTTCCTCTACCTGCGGCAGCACGCCGATGGGAGAAAACGCCTCCACCTGCCACTCGATGGCATAATCGTCCAACTGGATGGGAATCAGGCGGAAATCGTTGCGGCACATCTGTCGCCAGTTGAGCATCGCATAGCGGCGAGTCAGCTCTCCTCCATTGCCATCATCCGTATGCAACTGGAGTACGAAATATTTATTCTCGTCAGTGGCCTCACTTTCGTTCACATAGAATCGGATATACTGCTTGCCGCCATGGGCACTCACGGTATAGCCTTCCCCATTGTTCAACCCCTCGTAGGTAACCACCTGCTTCTGCAGCGTACAGAGATTCGGTTTGCCCACATGGGCTACTCCCTGGTTATCTACCTCATCGGCAGCAGGGAAAAGCATCAGGTTCTCCATAGAATTGGGAGTCTGGTCGGAAAGAACCACTTTCCTGATGGTAATGGGATGGCTGGAGGTATTGGTGATGCTGAGCTCCACCTTCGCCACCATTCTGATTACTTCCAGGTTGATGGATCTGGTATTGCTATCGATATCTATCTCCTGGCGGTTGCTCATGGGGATTCCGTTCTTGAAGAACGGTTGGGATTCATCCCCGAAGTCGGTCCAGTGGTCGGCAAAAGCGAGTTTCGGTATTTCTACATGATACTTATACCGGTCAAAGTCTGCAGGCAAATCATCTCCCTTCTTCTTTCCCTCCAATCCCAGCTCAGAAGGCTGAATATTGGCAAAGGAATAGAACACATGCTTGCCCGGCTTCAGTCTTACCCAGCAGTCGTCCAAGGCACGTTCCTGTTCACCCGAGCCATAAGGATGATTGGTGATGATGGTGTCTATCGGGTGGTTGCTGGCAATCACCACAAACCAGCTTTTCATCCATTCTCCCGAAGAATTCAAGCTATCACTATATCCGGCTCGGGTAGCCTCCCTGCTTTCGGCAACGCCCAACTGCAGTTTCACGGAAACGCGTTCAGCCGCAGGCAGTTCCGGAATCATTTCCGCACCACCATCGGAACCGCATCCCATCAAACAGAAGATGGCAAGTACCCAACAAATATATGATAATAATTTCTTCATGAATTTAAATAATAGCACTTAGGGCGATATTTCTTACATGATATTTCTTACATGATAATATGGTCGTGCTCAGTGTAATACCACTTTCGCACATTCAAATTAACATGTAGGATATCATTGTCGCCTTTATATAACTGAAACTGATAGTAATGATTTCTGAGGATATCTACTGCCCTGGAGGTTGGAGCCCCACTGGCATCATCATAATCCACAAACTTGAGCTGATAATCTGATTCCTTCCCAAACCGGTCTCTGAGCCGCAGACTGATGACAGCAGGCGAAGCGACTCCATCTCCGCTATTCCGATATTCAGGAACATAGACATCCCCCTGCAACATATCAACAGGATCCAAAGAAGGAGTGGCTTCGTGAAAATGCCCCATATCCGCAGCAGAAAGCCCGTTGGCATCTTCCAGATGGGCAACACTGGCAAACGGCGGCAGACAATAGCCCTGCTGCTGGTGCCCCACGAGTTTTACCTGCGTGAGCGTATATCCCCCATCTATCATATCCTGGCGAAGCGAAACATGAATCTTGGCTTCTGCACGGAGCAGATTGATGGTCTTGATGTCATACTGCTTTCCTGCCTCGAAAGGAATGTTTTCAAGCTGCTTCACTCCCCACATCGGAATGAAATGGGGCGTGGTAGGCTGATAGGTGAAGGTCAGGCGGTTCAGATTATCTTCCGAGAAATCGGCCTGCTCGTCCACGCCATCGATGTTGGCATAAACCATCACCTTTCCGGAAAAGCCGCTGTTAGTCATCTGCAACTTATCCAGCTTGATGGATCCTGTAACCTGATATTCATTCTCCTTCTGGGTAGGCAGAAGCACCAGATGCTCCACCTCGCCGATGGCACGGCCATCCTGACTATAGAAAACCACATGCAATCGGCTCTTGTCGATGGCATATTCCCAATCGCTTTCCCCGGCACGGGTCGCCACCGTAGAGGATGGCATATATAGCTGGAATACCACCCTTACGTAGCCATCATCCGATGCACGGTCGGCAGAATCGCTGCACGCCATGCAGGTGATTACACCTGCCAGGGCAAGCAGATATTGAAATATCTTATTGATATTCATCATTTTGAAGGTCCGAAATATCTTATTGATACTCATCATTTTGAAGGTCCGAAATCGGAATTACTTAATACCACTCTCCACGAATTGATATAGATGGTTGAAGCCTGCCAGTTAGCCTTTTCGTCGAGGAAGAATACGAGACTGTATGAATCCTGACGGTCAAGATATTCCTGGTCGTCCATCCTGCTCTGATAATTTCCCTTTACCAGCAAGGCATAATCTATCAATGGAATATTGATGATGCTTCTGCCTGTGGAATGCTCATATACATGCAGGCGCATCTGATGGTCTTTCACGAGTCGGCAGGTGGTCAACTCTGCCAAGGCTGCAGATACAGAGGTATGCTCGCCCGTATTCCCGTTTACGCCAGCCATGCCTTCATACTTGCTCCATGCTGAATAGGCAAGTTCATCATCCGGCAGGAGACTGTTGTCGAAATCCAGATAGCCATTGCCATCCGTAATGACAAAATCGAAATCTTCTGCCCTCAGACTCTTTCCCGAGAGATGCTGCAATATGATCTTGAAATGGTTGGTATCCTTGGTAAGCCTGACGGTTACTGTTTTGGTTTCGCCAAAAACAGCAGTGAGGTCGGCATTTCGCAGGATGCCATGAAACAGCGGAGTAAGGTCATGGTTTACCTGATGATTATCATCCCGATTCACGAGAACCTGGAAATCTCCCATACTGGCCTTTCCCCAGCTATCCTTTCCATCTACACCTTTATATATATAGGAACCAGGATGGCGTTCTTCGCCCTCAGCCCAAACCTGAAGATCATATACCCCCGATGGCATATCGTCTACTTCCATGCCATCCTGGGCAAGAATCTGGGAGGCTGGAGCCGTCTTGGCATAAACCAGCTTGCCCTCCTTGTTGAAGGCATGAAGGGTGACGGTCTTCACCTCATGGGCAAAGGCATCGGCATAGAGCATGTTCATATCGTAAACAAAACGAACACGCCTGGTAGCCTCACACCCCTCCTGGTCGTCGTGCCACCAGGAACATGACACGAGGGTCATGCTCAGTGGCAGCAACAACCAGGATAAGAACGTGCCCCATGTAAGGGTACGAATCTGCATCTTCATTATTTCGTCTTATCCAAATCTGCGTTATACTTTACAACACGCCAAGAAAGCACGTTGATGCGGGCTGCAAGATAGGTAGCATCGTTAGATGGAATGGTTGGGTCGATGGTCTTGTCTGGGTCATAAACCGGTGTACCGAATCCGTACATATTCTGAATGTTGATGCTATACACATGGTTGCGCACGATGCCGTAGTAGCCCAACTTCGTTGGGTCGGTACCCAGATGGCGGATAGGAATAAAATAATATGCCATACCACCCTTGCGAATCTGAGCTGGCTCTTCGTTCATCGAGTTCTGGAGATCTTCCTTGTTTACATCCTGGTAAGAAGAAGCCTCTTCTGTGGTTCCCGTTTTCTTCTGCAAAGTCTCGTCTGCAGCCAAGCTACGCAAGGTAGCAACTACCTGATAATCCTTGATACTAGTAACCTTGGTAGTGAAGTCGATATCAGATGGCTTCAACTTGGTGCGGGTATCACCCTTCTTGATATAGTAATCGGCAAAGTTGTTGGCAACTTCTGTCTTCACATCTTCTATATGCAAGTATTCCTGACCACGATACTGGCAGATTTCTGCAGGCTTGTAATCCGTTCCATCCTTGTAAACCAGATGAGTGGCAAGCACCATCTTGGTCAAAGTGCTGGCATAAGGGTCTGCATTTACAGAAGTTGGCGCATTTGGTAAGGTGTAGGCACAGTCTGTTAACTTGCGTTTAGCATAATCAGCGTATGTATGATTAACCGGTGCATTACCTTCTGCACCATTACCGGCAGCAAAGGCTACGGAAGAAGTCCAGAAACAACGATGGTAATCAGGCGATGTCCATACACTGATACCCAGGTTTTCATCATTCCATTTAGTATCAACCTGCTTTACCAGCTCGGCCTTGCCATTTTCATCGGCAACACCCCATCCATCAACTACTGCATAGATATCATTGGTACCATAAACACCTACCTTCATGGCATCCTGACCATTAATCTTTTCCCATTTTCTGCCATCAGCAGCAGTGTAATTAGCATCGATAGTAGGCTGAACCTTAGCCACAACACGCTCTACATACAAATCAACAGGATTACCCTTAGCTGCAACAGCATCGGTAGCAACATGTCCTGTTACGATGGAAGCACATTTCTCCACACCATTGGCTACATAAACAGAATTGCTCATCACAAAGTTCTTGTTGCCGGTGGCATAGAACTGAGAGAAGATAGAAGTACGCTTCACATCATCCAATGTCTTGGCACCATCACCGAGCTTATCTCCATCCAGGGAATTAGGGTTGATGACTGCAATCATAACGGCTGGTGAAGCTCCGGTGTTGCCCTCGATAACCAAAAGAGGATTGGAAATCATAGACACATTTGGATTATCCTTGTTTTCCGTATTCAGATCACTATTCTTCTCCAACCAGTTTTTACTTGTAGACTGGCCATTATTCTTCAGGATATAAGGAGTTCCATCAGAATTGAAGAAATAGAATCTTACACTCTCAATATGGTTCTCACCTACAGTACCATCTGAATAATCACCAGCTGCTGCACGTGAACCGGCTACAGAACCTACATTGTTAATTCTGATGGCAAGATAAGACTTATCGTTAGCATCTGCACCGCCACCTTTCAAGTCATCGCTGCTTGAGCAAGACATCACCGTCATCATCAACGCTGAAGCCAGCACTGATGAAAGCACTCTGAATTTCTTCATAACCTTATAGTTTAAATCGTGTTTATTACTTTTTTTATTTATATTTCTCGCAATATCTATTTATATTTTTCGCAATATCTATTTTATCGTAATTTATAGCATTTTTATTCCTAAGTAACTGTTCAAAATTAATTTTATAAATATGAATAATTCACGAATAAGTTC